>Ga0209308_10002112_pt1 | contig 17497 bp, 17 predicted proteins | sample COGITO_mtgs_1204_3_FD_184806 | JGI IMG/M metagenome (GOLD analysis project Ga0209308, IMG submission 184806) | Pelagic marine microbial communities from North Sea - COGITO_mtgs_120405 (SPAdes) (version 2) | ecosystem: Environmental > Aquatic > Marine > Epipelagic ...
AGGCCCACACTGATGGGACAATGACCGTACATTGTACTGTGAGCATTGATGGACTATCGCATGAAATGTGGTTGCCAGTTATGGATCACCGTAACAATGCCGTAGCCAATCCTAATGCCTTCCAGATTAACACCGCTAAGATGAGATGCTTGACTAAGGGCTTATCAATGCATGGACTGGGTGCCTACATATATGCTGGTGAGGATCTGCCAGCGCCAGAACCAGAGAAGACTTACGAGCAATGGTGTGAAGAAAACAAAAGCAGCATCATTGCTATTAAGGCAGGGATTGCCAGCGAAGACTTTGCATCCGCAGCGGAAGCATGGTTCGAGTTAAGCAATGAAATCAAAACCGCACTATGGAAAGCGCCAACCAAAGGCGGATGCTTCACGAAGATTGAACGAGAAATAATTAAGTCATCTGACTTTAGAAAGCTGCATTATAACGAAGGAGAGAGTGAGTAATATGAAATACATTAATGGACTATTCGCCAAGAAGAAACACGAACGAGCACCAGACTTTGTGATCTGCTCAGGGTCAATCAACAAGACTAAGATGCAAGAGACCTTGAATCAGATGGAAGGTGAATGGATAAACTTCCAAATCTTGACACCGTACTCCCCAGATGAGAAGTACCCTGACCGTCTAACCGTTAAGATCGATGAATACAAGAAAGATGAGCCTAAACAGATTGATAAGTTGCTCGTGTTGACAGTAGCATCTGCACCAGTAGACGTTGAAGAAGACATACCTTTCTAATATGCAAACGGATAGGGGCTGAAATGCCCCTTATTTTATGCTCAGAAGAAATGAACATTCAGCAGTCTATACGACAATACCACCATTGTTATCAAAGGATGGTTTCAGACGGTGCTTGTATTGTGGTGAGCCAGCCAACACAAGAGAGCACTACCCGCCAGTATCACGAGTGGCTGACTACATGGCGCTTGGGCATGATTTCTATGTAATCTTTGGGGCTTGCAGCGATTGCAATAGCATTGCAGCAGCAGAGTTAGACGAAACTATTTTTGATAGAATCGAAAGAATCAAAGACAAGATAGCCAAACGAGGCAGGAAGTATACAAAAATACCTGATTGGGATCAGTCAGAGCTTGACGAGCTAAGTGATTTTTTACGAGAAGACGTAGAAAAGTCTTTGCGTTTAAAAGAATCTGTACTTTGTAGGGTTAATTATTATGAGGGATTAGAGCACATACAGGATTGCTGCAATTTAAGGTGAGCGCGGATTCAAATTGATATAGAAAACCGCTCAGATCGGCTCAAATTGCGCCTAATACACCCACAGTACGGGTACAGTGGTACGAGTATCGACGTGTATGAAGCTCTTATGGATGCCTATGCCGCTAAAACCTAGCTTAATAGCGTTGCTAACGATAATGAAACGCTCAGACCCGTTAGTAACAGCAATATCAGCAGCAATGCCTCTCGCGTGCTGTCCTGGCCCACTAGATTTCTTAGCTTCAAGGCTATGTTTCTCACTACGGAACCCGCTAGTAATGCGAAACGGTATGCCGCACTCATGGCGCAACGCATCCAAAGCATGGATGAACTCATCTTCCATTTCATTTTCGCCAGTCTCCTGACAGTCAAATTCTTGACGGGTAAAGTACTTAAACGTCATCTCTTGTATGCGGTCTTCGCTGCACTCTTGAATGCCTTAGCAGTAGGAGCGCCCTTTGTTCCAGGCTTACGCATCTTCTCGCCAGATCCACCAGCGATACGAGCACGTTTAGCTTGGATGTTTGCGTACAGTCCTTTCTTTGGTTTTCTCATTACCATTTCACCTTGTTTGCCCAGTATGCCGCAGACATTTTGCCCTTGGCTATGTTCTTTCTATGACGTGCCTTGAATGATTCACGTCTCTTTCTACGAGATTCAGACTCGCCTTCACGTTTAGGAGATCCACTGACACCAGCCTGACCGAATCGAATAGTCTTGACCTGATCGCCAGACTTAGCCACCACAACGTGAGACTTAGTAGGATGCTTAGGTGTACGCTTAGGCTTGTTGTAACCAGATACACCGATACGTTTTAGTAACGACTCGCTCACTTCTTCAATTCCATTAGCTTGGATACACCACGGATACCGAATGAACTACTGATCGCAATGAATAGCAGATACTGATACCACTCAGGCAATTGTGACAGCGCCTTGAACCCAGCGTCAACCCTATCGATCACACCAATATCATCGATAGCTATGGCATAACCAACCATAAAGATCGGGATTGATAGTATGATCGTCCAGAACTCATCCTTCCACGAATGAGCACTGGCATCTGCCATCTTGGATTCCCAATCAGCATTGTTCTGGATGACCTGGAGTTTAGCTTGATGTTTAGCTTGCTTCTCCTCAGCCTTGTTATTCAGCCAGCCGCCCACTAGATTAGTGATAGGCCCTATCAGTGCTTGCATCATTTGCGGATCAACTCGTTAATGGCCTTCCAAGCCTCGATCATTTTCTGCTCAAGAACTTCTAGCCGGTTTAAGATCTTTCCAATCGTTAGCACGAGGATGAATACTCCAGCAGCAATGGGCCAGCCTGAGACAATAACCTCCCATGTTTCCATCAGCCATCTCGATTAACAAGTTTCTGAACAGTATCAGACTCCCAGATACGCAACGCTAACCAGATGATCGTGAATAAACTAGCGATACTAGGAAGCCAGCCAGCAAGTGTAGCCACAGTGCCTCCTACTGCTAATGAATCCATAACTGTTTTAGCTTCTTCCTGCATGTCATCACCTACGTCAGAGTCATCCACTTGGCGCCAAAGCGTACCGTGATGTTGGTTCCAGCACCGAACTCGCCAGTCTTGACCCCAGCACGATAGAACAACAACTCAGGTTCATAGCCTACGTTCTCGCTGATGGAAGTAAAGGTATCAACGTCAGTCCAAGTAGAATCATCGATGCTACGTTGTACGGTGACAGTAGTACCAGTATTCAGTGTGCCTCGGATAGAGAAGTTAAAGTCTCCATCGAACCGGAATGAATCGCTAAAGGTGTTCTCAGCAGTGATGTTCTTTTCAATTAGCGTAGTCATTATTCAGCCTCCTGAGCAGCAGCATAAGCAGCTTGTGCATCAGCATCGAACACAGCCTGAATGATTGCCATAACATCAGCATCGGGCTCTGCTAGAAAGTCATCGCCAGGTGTTACCACTCGACGGTGAAAGTTTCGTGAGATCTCTACGTCATCACGCTTGATGATCGTTGCAGTACGAACTTGGATTACTGGATAGCCAGCAGCCATTTGTACTACTTCGATCTTATCGTTCAATGTTACTTCTGTAAGTGCCATTTTATCTCCTTGGTTTATCGCCCTATCGGGCCTGTCCACCCGCTAAGGGTATTAAGATGCTATCGTTCCAAATGTTTTCCATGTTCCGGGAGAGCCGCTTGCCGTACAAACAAACCCTATAGTGCCGCCTGCTGTAGGGCTTTCATCGTAAACAATATCTCCTCTAACATACGATCCAGATGTTGGTGCGGCATTGCCGGAGTAAACATTCCGTAGTCTACCTTGCGTCACCGGAGTTACGGGCATTGAAAGCGCTGGCCCGTTGGCTCCCTCAAAAACATTGTTGTCGTTTTCAAGAAGCGCGGGCGTAGTTGCTTGGAATCGAACTCCATAATCAGATCCATTGCGACCAATGTTATTGCGAATTCTTAAAGCGGCTTGTGGCTGGGTATCTGTAACGTATATGGCATATCTCATCACCGGAGAGCCAGCCGTATCTTCAATGTAATTGCCGTCTAAAAGAATTTCTTCGCACGTCTCTGTAACAGAAGAAGTCGCACCAAGACGGACACCAAACTCTGTTGAGCTTGTGGCATCTTGGCATGGATCAACAACGGTATTTGAGGTGATTTTGATCCTCTTACATACGCCATTATCTATCTGATCTAACCAAATCCCTATTCTGTCCACATTAGAGATAATGTTGTCTGAGATATTAACATTTACCCCATTAGCAAAAACGATTCCAGACCGACCATTTCTAATAGTGTTGTTCGCAATCACTGCATTCTCAATATGATTTACGTCGATCGCATCGGACGATGCTTCATAAACTGCATTGCCAGTGATAGTGACATTTTTTGCTAGGACTGACGGATCACTACCTGTATTGACTACGTTAATTCCGTTGCCATCGGCGTTCATCACTACATTGCCAGTAATCGACATACTGTTGTCAGTTGTTACGTTTGTTGTGTCGCTGAATTGCGCTTTAATTCCTGTAAATTCTGCGCCATCAATAACATTTCCTGAGACAACCATTCCTAGCGGCGACTGAATATAACAACCATGCTGTTCAAGCATGTTGATCATGTTATTGCCAATAATTGAAATATTGTCGCAAGTCGATCCTACTTGCACCCCAGAGCCAACCTCAATGAACATATTGCTAGAAACAACAGCGCGATCACTTCTGGCAAGAGTAATTGCAAATTGAGAGTTTCCAGCCGTATCGCCAGATGGGATTACCGGCATAGACGTGCCAAATAAGTTTGTGCCAAAAAAACGGCAGTTAGAAACTAAAATTTGATTAGATGTTGCGGCCCCATCAAACCGAATGTAATTTCCGCCAAAATTTTCGAAGGTTACGTCATCAAAAACAAAATCGGAAACTGCTGTTGAGTTAGTCGAAAGAAAACCATTTCTGCCGCTAAAGTTGCTGAAGGATTCTCCATCATAATCTGTTCCAAGACCGCGAAGCGTAATGCCTTTTATTTTAATATTTTCTACGTTTGTCGCAGTAAGCAAATCGGTATCTGCTGTCGTTTGGCGAATCCTGCCATTGCCAATAATGGTTGTATTTGAAGGCAACGAAATTGCACTACTGACTGCATACTGTTTATCAATGATAACAGGCAGTTTTAAAGGTGCCGCGGCATTAATCGCGGCTTGAATTGCTGAAGCGCTATCGGTTGCATCATCGGGCGTCGCGCCATAGTCCAGCACGTTAACACCAGCGCCGGAAATCATGCGGTTGTGTGTTTTAGTTAAAGCCATATCGTACCTCAAGCAGTTGTTTTATAGGCAAACGAAATCTGAATTTTAGATGCCGTGCCTGTGCCAAAATGTCTTGCAAGGTAAAACGTACTACCAGAAGCATAGACAGCAACGCCACCCCCTACCGCAAGACCGGATGCCGCATAACTTCCCGATCCGTCATCAAGTGGCGGAAACGGCAAGCCAGTATATTGACGGCTCCCAGTTGTTGACGAAAATCCCATCCCGGTTCCACTAATAACGAGATTGATCATAACTGTTCGGCCAATCTTGGTATATGTAGCATCGAATGATGAATCCCATGTTCCAACCTCGTTTGAGGAAGTTCCCACGGCTGGTGTCCATACACCCTCCTCGTAATCATCGAGCAGCTCAGAGGTGCCAGTGCCAGCAGTAGCAGAGAAGTCGATGCCTTGGCCTGACGGGAAGGCTAGATTACCAGAAGAAGTAAAACGAGCCGCTTCAGCATTATTGCCCCTAGCTGTACTACAAGTGCTAAAAACTAAAGACGATTCTGCGCCATTATTATTGCTGGTAATTAGCTTCATGCTACCAGCAACACCAGCACCAGCTCCTGATCCGTCTTGCTTTTCAAACTCAATAGAACCAATGACGTCATCTAAACCAAGGCCAGGATTCGTATTTTCAAGGCGTACAATAGCTGTTGCATCACCAGATATATGTAAAAGAGTATCTGCGGTTGAAGGCCCAATGGCGACAGAGCCTGTAACTTCAAGATCGCCATCAACCTTTAAATCGGAGTTGACATCAATGTCGCCATCAAAGGTTAATTGGCCCTCAATGGTTACGTCATTGAATGTTGGATTACGACCAAACACGCCGCCTAATTGTTTAATGCTCATATTGGCCTCTCAGTTAGTAAAATGTTAGCTCTGAATCCTTGCTGTTGTTTCAAAGTTCACTACTACGCGAACCTTGCCAGCACTAAAAGTTCCAGAGTCTGGAGCAACAATAATGCTTAGCGCGCTTTGTGTGTAAAATGGCCCAGCATCTGCTCCATCATAATCTTGTATTTTTAGCTGCTCTCCAGCCGTGAGGGTGGTTGTTGACCCGAACCTATCCGCATTGCCAGAATTTCCAACCTGTAAAGTAGTTCCCCCTCCGCTGATCGTAATGCTTTCAGTCACATATGTATTAACACTTTTTACAATAGAGTCAACTGGAATGTCTGAAGTCAGGGTGACGCTACTGCCAGTTAGCGTTAATTCTTCATCAGCAATATGCTGTTCAATTCCACCACCAAAATCACCATAAAACAAACCCTTAACGGTTGCTCCGCCCTCTGGCCTTTGAGTCTCCGTGTCAATATTAATACTATTGATTCGAATATTTTTAACATCATTTTCAACGCGCAAATCTTCGCCAGAAAGCAAACCGTTATTTTCTGAAATAAGCTGTCCTACATTAATTACCTTAACGGTTCCTGTATCGTCAAATATTGCGCCATATCCATAGTTGTTTTTTGATATAATGCTCCCAATATTGCAGTCTTTGACTGTTGCGTTTACAGCACACCCAATGATAAAGCCATTTCCACCACTTGTAGAATTACCGTTATCTATTGTAGTAACAGAGCCAATGCTTACATTGGATACCGTTTTAGTGCCAGTAGATGAAATATAAACACCGTTACGAGTATTACCTGTATCAACGCCATTCCCTTCAGAAAAAATACTACCAATTGTAATATTGCTTGGGTCTTCATTCTCCGCGTTAACTACAAACCCGTGATACTGGTTATTGTGGGTTTGAACAGAATCAACATGAACAAAAAAACAATCTTCAATTTTCATTCCGTTTTGACCAGCATTAGATACATTAACTGTATTTATACTAATGTTCTCAGAATAACGCTCAACCAAGCAACCTGCGCTAAATGTGTTATTTGCTATAATGTCACCAACGATAATGTTGTTACAGGTATTTCCAGATCCGCCACCAAAGCGAATACCATGATTTTCAGAAGTAGTATCCACGCGAACACTTCCAATGCTGGAATACGAAAATCCTTTATGGAAAACAATGCCACGCTCAGTTGAGTTTTTGCAATAAATATTGTTTATCGAAATACTAGAAGAATCGCTTATAGTAAAACCATCATGCCAAGAGTCATAAACATAAATATCTTCAATGTGAAGATTGTTACAGTTATAAACGCCAACCGTTGAGTATTCGTATCCAAGGCTGGAAGAACCATACGCATTTATATTGTTTGCTTTATTGCCGTTTCCTACTATTGTTCCGTTTATTGAAACGTTGGTACAGCCGCTCAATAGCAACGCAGGTACAAGCCCTGCATTAGATGTCTTAAAAATAGCACCACGCCCTACGTTTATAGAAATATTTAATGCCGTAATGGTTACATCAAGCCATGTGCCAGCAGGAAAATGCAAGGTTGCGCCACTTAGATTACATGCGCTAATAGCCGCCTGTATAGCCGCAGTGTCATCCGTCACACCATCGCCAACAGCACCGAAATCCTTGACCGACACTGACTCTTGCAGCTTGGCTTGTACTGTTCGAGTGTCGTTTGATCCTGCTTGCGTAAAGGACACTGATGCAGCGTCTGCCGTATTAATAGCAGTAGGCTGGATAACCATAACCTCAATGGTGCTGAGATTAGGTGGCGCCGCAGAGAAGGTCAGAGTCGTACCAGATACCGTGTAACCGTTCTTTTGCTGGTATACACCGTCAATGTAGACCTGAGTATTGTTCTCAACGCCAGGATCAGAGCCTAAAGTAAACGCAGTAGTAGATCCGTCTCCGACAAAGTTATATGCCTTTAAAGTACCAGAGCCAAACACATCGCTAATAGATGTTACCGTGGGATTGCTTGTAACAGAATCGAATGACAAGAACTTGCCTGAACGAGCAGCCTTGTCAGGGATCGTCATATTAATGTTAGTGGGATCAGTGTTAGGCGCTACTAGGGCTCGGTTTGACGTGCCAGTATTCTGCTGGAGTGCCAACCATAAACGATCATAGTCGTTGTTTACGTCTGCTGCTAGGAAGTCACCGCCATTGGTGTAGGACGTAAGACGCTCTAATGCCATGTCACGGTATAGGGTTATAATGTCCCCAGCAGTAGCACCAGTGACCAGTGTGACCACGCCGCCTGTGTCTGAGCCTACGCCAGTAACCGCATATTCGCCAGCACCAGTGCCTAAACTGAGCAGTACGCCGTTCTGTAAGACCGCAATATCACCTTCAGCAGCGATCTCAAACGTGTATGAAAACGCAACTTGGCCACCGGTAGCGGTGTATTGGTCTCTTGGAGTGTTGTCTAATACTGTCATAAGTCACCTACTGCTTCTTCGATGGCATCGAAACCATTTCTTAAGCCTGTTAAATTTTGACCTGGAATTAAGCGTCTTACTGCCCTAGTATCTGATTCTGACCAGTCATCCTCGCCAAGTCCTGCGTTTGCCACCCTAGCCACTAAATCAATTCCTTGTCCGAAAGTTGGCCCCATAATTCCATCTGCAATACTTCTTGAGGCAAATCTAGCAGCAGGACGATCTACCCCTAATAACGGGCGCAATCCGAAATTGTTTGACGACATCTTTTCCATTGTGTTATTGATCTCCATTATAGCACCCAGAGACCCAGATCGATCAATTCCTTCAATAATTAACGCAGTTGGGTCGTCTGTAATCTCTCTGCCAGCATCCCATTGCTTAAACGAATACGACATCATCCCGAATGAAGTGAGCATTAACAAGCCGCCTACAGCGTTATGATCTTGGCCCTGCATTGCAGCAATTGTCATTCTTTGCGTTGAAGAAAACATAAATGACCTGAACTGCAATATTGTCTTACCCATTGGAGTAGACATAAACAATGGTTTTTCTTGGCCTGGAACCACAATTACACGGTCAGATTCTTTTCTTAAAGCCGCGCCCCAGATTTGTTCTAATTCTGGAACATCCCAATTTTTAGCATTGGACAACCATACACCGTCTACTTTCTCGGCATGTTTTTCTAACTGTCTAGCAATGTTCATAGCATTGGCATCATCAATACCTAGCCTAGATAGTCTTTTATCTATATTACCCTTCAACAATCCTTCAATAACAGATGTCTGCATAGTTACTGCGTGAAGTTGTTTTACTCCAGCAGTCCAATAATCCATCAAATTAATACGACCAAAGTTGTCAGTTGCACTTTGAACGCCTCGCTCAAATGCCGTACCACCTTTTGTATAATCCGATATATCAGAAATAATTTGAGATCTTCCACGCATTAAAGCATCTACGCCTACTCCATATCTCTTAGCTTCTGCCGCTGCAACTTTAAACGTCTTAAGGTCGGAGGCTAGTGGGATTAGACCCTTGGTGAAAGTTTTAACGATACCTTCTGCCATAAAGATTCGAGCAACGTCTGGCACTGATGACGCTACAACTCCGCCCATTAGCCGCATATAGTTTAAATTTCTTGAAACTCTACCAATTCGATGAAATATATTGTCTGGATCTTCCATGCCATAAACGCCACGGATTCTGTCTCTCATTCCAGCAATATCTTCTATGTCACTTCTTCTGGCTTTTTCTAATCTAGCTTTTGCTGTGCTAGTTTCAGCCTTTAGGATGGCTGTGCTGTACCACCTTTCAACCTCAGATATTTCATTTGTCATTTCTACGTCGCCAAATGCCCTTTTTAGCTCTATATCTGGGGCAATCTGCCGAAGGTATATACGGCCAAGATCTTCAATATCATTGTCAAGAAAGTCATCAACCATGTTGTCTGGGATTTGAAATGTCCTAGAGCGCAATGGGCCTTTCATCGGAGTTCCATTCAATTTGCTTGAGCCTTCTCCTATCTTCCAGTCATAAGGCAATCGACCGTCCGGAGATCCTTTAATTCTTTGGGCAATTTGATTAGCAATGTCTTCATATTCTTGATCGGCAAAGTCCATGCCTTTTTTGTATTCTGCTCGGTCTATAATCTTTTGAAGTTTAGTTTTCTCTGCGCCAGTAGCCATTGCAATATCGTCTTGAGCTTGCTTGGCTTGAGCAAACAGCTTTATATCTTCATCCTTTAACCATTTACTTACGACAGAAATAAATTGAGGGTAATTATCTACTATCTTGTTTTTATTCCACCGTCTGTTTAGATACCCTACGGCAGTAGATACATCTACATCTTCAGGCAACAATCCAACATCAATTGCTTCTTTCTTTAACGGCTCGTATAGCTCATCTCTCCATCCTTTAGCAGATAGATATACATAGTAATCGCCATTTTTAAAGACTCTTGTCCCGTCTTGAACGGTATCAAAAGTTTCATTCCGCATAGATCTAGCAACAGCTTCGTTAAACTTAGTTTTATTTAACTGACCTCCTGCCTTTCTGTAAGCTCGCCATTGATCTAAATGATTTGATAATGCGGTATTGTATCGACCGTCTTTAATCTTAATTAATGATTCAACCGCAGTGATGCCCCCCCTGTCCATTGCTATAGGATTCTCAGCAAGCCTATTAGCAACAGTCCTTACAATAGGACTTAAACTAACAATCGTTCTGGATAACGGATCAAAACTTAATGCTTTAACAAGGAACTTAGCAACTTTACCAGTAACTTCTTCGCCATTAGCAACTTGAGCAGCACCAACACTTAATTCTTTTGCTGTTATGCCTTGTTCTGCCGCTTGCTGTTGAAGACTTGGGGTTTGCCCTGGCTTTGCTATAGCAACTTCTTGACGCTCATTTTCTTTAAGTATTCCGTTTAATCTTGGCCGATACTGTTCTGGAACTACACCTTGTTCTAATCTGGACAAGTTAGCTTCCGCTGCCTTAGCAGAATCATCAGCTTTTAATCTTTGGTTAACAATTTCTAGCTGATCTTTAAATATTTTTCTTTCTTGATCCGCTGCTATTTCTGCTGCCTTACGAGATTCTTGTTTTGCTTTTCTTGCAGAAACACCTTTTACAACTGGCATGTCTTCTACAACGGTTTTGACACTATTGATTCGTTCTCGCAACGCCTTTTGTTCTGCAAGCAATGATTTACGTTCGCCACGAGTAATTTTATTGCCAGCTATAGGTAGAAGCTCTAGCCTTAGCTCATCTATAAATGATGCTCGTACTGTAGTTTCGTCAAATTTAGGCTGACTAAGAATGACGGAATCCTCTCCAGCAAGAATTCTTGGCTCAACATCCATTGTGTTGGCAACTTCTTTAATCTGCTTTTCATCAACGTATTTAGATAATTTACCAATACCAAAGCCTAATGCCCCGCCTAAAAATGCGCCAGCACTAACGTTTATAGCTGATTCGCCAAAGGTTCTTTCTAATTGAGTAGAATGTAATGCTGCTTCTTGTACTGCCGTAGAAGCCGCTGTAATGCCCCCAGTGACTGCTGCTGAAGACAATACAGACCTTCCAGTTTTGTACGTTCTAGCTACCGCTCCGCCAATCGGAATGTAATTAATTGGATCTGTAATCCCAACAGCCAAACCAAAAACGCCAGATAATGCCCCGCCGTCAGCTATAGTTTTTCGGTCTTGCCGCTCTCTAGCTTGCTGCTTTCTAACCGCATTAATCTCATCTACAGAATCCGCTAATGCTGCATTAATGACAAATTGCTCATCGAGTTTTTCATTTGGAGTAAAGTAATCATAAGGATTAAAAGACCTGTCATCTATTTGGTCTGGCAATCCTTTTTCTTGGGCCATCAACGAGCCAATAGTGTTTTCTGTTCTCCATACTGCTTTTGCAATTTGCTCTACAGTAGGATCATAATCTATGTTAGATGGTATGTACCTTTCTATAGGAACTTGAGTTTCTGGGCTTCTAATAAACGGCATACTATCTACCTAACACTGAAGAAGCGGCTGAAAGAATAACGCTATCGTCTGGGGATGGAGCAACGTCTGTTATTACATCAACTGTTGATGAAATTGACTGGGGTGTATAGCCACCTAACATCGCAGCAAGTTTTCTTTCTTCTGGGGTCGCTTTTTGTTTTAAGCTTCTGGCTCTTTTGTATTTTCCTGCAATAATATCTTGCTGAACTTCTTTTTCTAATCCCATATCAGGAGTCCAATAAATATCTCCAGCTTCATCTCTTAATATTTCTAATTCTCCGTTTTTTGTCCTGACCATTACTAAATATTCAGGTTGTCCAAGATTTGCCGTTCTTGCAGTGTGGTCATCAGGAACAAGAAACATATTTTCTTTTCGGATTGGATCTGGATATACATATCGCTTTGTTACATCCGCATACAACTGGTCTTTAATATACTGTGTATTGCCATTGACGGCGTAATAATCCTCTGGAGTATATTGCATAAACCCAAAATCTGGGGATTCTTTCCAATTTGTAACCATAACTTTATCTGTTGCAGCTCTAGCTTGATCCTCTGACATGCCATTAACGTAATACGTTTCAAAAATATCTTTATATCTAGCAATGGCCCTTGATTTATTTGGGCTATCTTCTAAATCTCCTAAAGCAGATTCAGTCCATTTTCCATACTTATCTGAATAGTCTTCTTCTTTAATTGTTTCTTTTGCAGCGGCTATTCTTTCTTGGTTTCTTGGATCAGTCATTTTCCTTGCTTGAACAGCAGCTTCTTTTAAAGTCATTACTTCTGCTAAGTTTGATAGTTGAACAGCAAAAGCCCTGTCATTAGGCGTAACAATTTCTATATTTCCTGGGATAGAATCAACTCTTTCTATTAGGTCTATAGCCTCGGATACAATATTTAAATCTGGAGAATACAACGCTCTATTTACTTCATTTTTTATAGCTGTTGGCACTTGACGAGTAGATTCAATAAACTGTGCTTGAGCGGCTGCTTTGTTAGGAGAGTCATCATAATTTGATTTGTTTTCTATGTAATATGTATCTACATCTTTTTGTGTAGGAAAAACATTCTCATTCCCTTGCAAGGATTGACCTACCGTTAACATAGACTGAGCTTTATTTATCTCGGCTTGTGACTTTTTAGATACAGCAGTAATAACAGAAGCTACTTCGTTCTCAGTAAAAAATCTTGGAGCTTCAGCATTAATACTCCACGCCTCTTCAATAACTTCTTCTTTAGACATCGAGCCTGTACTTGCGGCGACTTTAATATCGACTATTCTTCTAGCAACAGAGCTACTGATTTGCGCTTCTTCTTTAGCTAAATTTACGCCAAGACTTTCAACTTTTGCATCCAAAATAGAAATTAATTTGTCTTTGTCTTCTGGGCCTATGTCCGTTAAGTCTGCATCACGAATGCGCTCGACAAATGCGACACCCTTCTCGTACTGCTCTCGTGTAGACAGGTTCTCATCAAAAATAACCCGCTCTAGTTCGCCTAGCTGGGTCTGTTGTTGGATTCTTTTGGCAAGTGAATCTTTAGAAATTTGTGCAGCATCTGCCGCCAAATCCCCACTAGCAACCATGCTGTCGATAACTAAGTCATGGTGTTGCTGATTTACGATTGCTTGATCAGGATCCCCATTTCGGGCCATTTTAGCCGATTCATCGTTATGAATATTGACTGCAAGCTGTCTTGAAGCATTAGCTTTAGCACGATTAGTAGCTATTTCATTTTTAAATACGGCTGTCTCAGCATTGGCAACGTAGTTATTAACGGTTGCTTCAAGAGATTCTTTGTATTCGTCACCTACACCTTGCAGCAAACCCTGCATGTACTGGCCAATGTTAAATCTAAATGCTTGTACGTCATTTGGATTTTCAGCAGCAATTCGCTCTACTTCTTGTTTAGCGTTCGTAGATGCTTGAGAAAGATAGCCTGACTTCACAGCCGCTTCGTATGCCTGAGCCTGAATGGACATAGATGCGCGGAAACCTTTCTTGGTCTCTGGTGGTGCCATTTCTTCTGGTGGCCCTACCTTTGGCTGTGGTTTGGCTAACTTTGCAGCGTACTCTCGGCCAGCTTTCTCGCCTTTCTCAGCGCCTACTTGCTCTGCTCGTTTTGCTCCTATCTGGAATGCAATATCACCTACTTGATTTGCTAGACCAGCAAGCGCCTCAAACCTACGTGCAGCAGACGTATCTACTCCCGTGGGTCTGAACTCTCCGTAATATCCAATAGGCTTCTGGGCCATTATGTTTCCCCACCAGATTTTCCGCCGCTAGCCAATGATATTCCCTGCATAACACCGCCTAACAATGTAGATCCAGCCTGTAAGTATCCAGCTTGACGTGCGGATGAAGCTTGCCTACGCAATTGAGCCTGTTTTAACTTCTCAGATAAACCAATAGTGGCTTCGCTAAGGCTTGCTTTCTTGGCGCTAGCTAATGAAATGCTAGCTGGAGTACCTTCTCCAGAAATCCCAGACATAGATTGACCTACTACATTAGCAGCCAGTGCTCTATTTAATTCTTCACGACGTTGCAATTCACGGCTTTGAGCAGCTAAACGTTCTTCTTCGGCTTGTCGTTTAAGCTCAATTTCTTGCGTTTTGCCAGAAATATATTGACCTCTGGCAGAAAGGCCGGTTGTTAAACCTAATGTAGCACCAATTGCTACTGCCGCACCGCCACCAACTGCTACTCCACCAACGGTGCCGCCAATTACTGCCGCGGTAATTACCCAAGCCATTAGATTGCCTCCAATTCGATAATTTGCTCTGCTATCTTATCCACATCTGTTTCCTCGGTAACGTGGAAGGTTGTCCACACCGTATCAGTAATTGCGTATATTACTCGTTTCATACCTGGTTGAGTCTGCCCCATGTATGGAGCCTTGATTTCTTCTCGTCCTTCGTGTGTTACCGCTACACATTCGCCCTGAGACACCGTAAATAAGTGGTTAGTCTTGTGCAATGCGCCTACCAGACATACTCCAGCAGGGATGAATAACTCACGAGCATAGATCCCGTCAGCAAAATGGTGCCTAGTCTCGGTCTCAGCCTGTGGCATAGACAGCATAACGTTCTGCGCCTTGTAGATATTGCTCTGTAACGCTACGTTCACGATGATTCAACCTCGTATTCAATCATCTGTATAAATACAGGAGTAGGGTCTGGTGCCGTTATCGATGGCATTTCGTCTCTAGTCCAACCTATATTGTTCAGTACGTCTTCTATTATGCCAGTTTTAGCGTTAGGTGACGTGTTTAACGGTGAGTCTATCGAGTAATCAAACTCTCTAATAGGCACCGGTTGACCGTCTACATAGTACCCGTAGGACTGGTAGACCCTGATGTTCATGCGAACGATACGCTTGATACGCATCTGGTTCTCACCACTGCCGATATTCGTATTTAACGGCATACCCGTGATTTGTACAGGAAAGTTTAGACCTACCTCGACATTGGTATAGCCTACTTCTGATGCTGTTAGTAAGATTTGACCAGCATTAACGGTTCTTTCTGGCAATACAATACCGTCTGCTACGATCTGAACGGTCAATCCATTTAGATAGCTAAGGCCAGATATGAAGGTATCCGTTGGGCCAGGATTGAATATCGTTGAATCGTCCATCAAATGATCGAATGACCAGCGTTCAATATGGTATTTAGTATCGGCAAGAGCATTAACTTGCCTTTTAACGATCATGTATAGCTGATCGTCTACTACCGTGGCATTAGTGATAACTCCAGGCTCAGGGGTAGCAGTAGGATACGTTGTAGATGCAGTTTCCCATCGTGTAAACCCGTTGATGTCTTGGTCTCGCAGAGTATTAAGGACTGTGACCGTGCCGTCAGTATTGGTAATAAATAGCCAGTTAGCATCTTCGCTAGTCGTGCCAGACAACATAGCCATGTCTGTAGGCTGTTTAATCAGATGAGACGATAGTACCGACCTGTCATGCGTTACATAAGCGTCTTCGTTGAACGAGTAAACAAAATCGTAAATGGTCTTACCGTTCCTATCCACGAATATGGTAGATCCGTCTACATCCACGACTTCTACATACGATGCACCATGATTAGTTTGCGGAGATACTCCTACACTTGTAGGCGTGACTGGCTTACTGGTAACAGAGAACTCAGCCCCAGACGTGAATATTTGTAGGTTTCTGCCAGGATAGACATCGATGATTTCGTTTAGCTTCCGAGATGAGATAGTAGCAAAGATACCTTCGTCGTCATCACCATCGTCAATATCAAAGTCAAAGAACGACCCAGACTTGGAAAAGAATACCGATGCAGTCTTGGATTTAGTGCCACCAAGAACTAACCGACCTTCAAAGAAACATGCAGTCTTGGGATAGCCCCTAGTAGCAGACCATACAGGTTCTTTTCTAGGCGATCCAACTTGGGTCTGAGTAAATACAACCGTGTTATCTACATTGCCCGCCGTTGGAAAGCCTGAAAATAACTCAAAGGCTTTGGTAGATTCACCGCTAATCGTAATTGTGTACTGTCTTGTTCCTGTTCTAGCTACCGCAACGCCTGTTTCTCCAAACGTAGGCATCTCTTGTAGATTTTTTTGGATATTAAATACAGTAGAACTTTGTTCAGCAGCAGTGCCATCTCCTGCAAAAGTAATATTTTTAGACAATACACTTTCAACATCTATCTGGAATTGATCGCCAACTTCCCAGTTATGACCGCTACCATGCGTTAATGTCATTACCTGTATTTCATTAACTGGAGTAGGACTCAGATCATCATCAAAGTCATACGTCGGAACATTGGTGAATGGCACTTCATCCAAAAACCAATCTGCATCCGTACCCAAATTAATCAATCGTTGTGGCGGCACGTCTTCTTGGAACAGCAACATAACGCTTTCAGTTTGCGTATCCCTGATTGTGGCTACTTGAGCAGCGGTATATGGCACCTTAACGTCGGCAACATAGTTTCCTGGATTCTTAAAAATCCTAATGTTCCCGTCAGTAACCGACAACAAGTAGTTTCGATCAGTCGTTACGCTAAAATTTAGCAACTTAGACTCTGATGGATCGCCAGCAGTAGTTGTCTGAGTAATTAGATTGAACCCTGCCAAAGTAACAACAGACGCACCAAGTGGATCTGCCCCAACCCTAGCTAGACGAACGTATCTTTCCGCTGATCCAATGGGAATCCTAAAGTCTTGTGGATTTGTTCCGAGTAGTGGAACAGTGCCAACGGTAGTCCATGTGCTTGCGTTAGGAGAATCCTGTATCACGAACTCAGTAGATGACCCGCTAGACAGGCTAATCTGTCTTAGGTCTGCAAAAACTGCCGTAGTCTTGAGTACAGGCGTTGCAGTACGGTCGTAGTACGCAACAACGTATGGGTTGATCGTTGAAATACCCAGCGTTGTAGACGTTGTAGTAGTGTCGTCACCGTCATTAGCTACTGATCCAGACCCGCCATTAGGCATGATTGGGTTCTGAGCCGTTAGACGCTCCAGTTTATTCAGGACAGTATCGATATGTTCAGTGCCAGGACGACGCTTAACACCGCCCTGTGGGACTAGAACGACGTTGTTAGCTGTCTGTAACCCTTGGTAATACTGATTAATATCAGTACGGCCTCGCATTAATG
>Ga0209308_10002120_pt1 | contig 17471 bp, 16 predicted proteins | sample COGITO_mtgs_1204_3_FD_184806 | JGI IMG/M metagenome (GOLD analysis project Ga0209308, IMG submission 184806) | Pelagic marine microbial communities from North Sea - COGITO_mtgs_120405 (SPAdes) (version 2) | ecosystem: Environmental > Aquatic > Marine > Epipelagic ...
TTAGGAGGTATAGAACATGATGGTAATCAAAGGGACAATCCCAGCAAATACACTTGGTAATAACTTAGTTGGAGATGTACTGCATCTCCCAGCAGATCGATGCGCTTGGACAACATCCGCATCCTCAACCAGTGGGTATCAAGTAGATAAAGCATTTTTCATACACTCTACAGGCAACGTGACTATCGTTACCCCAACCTTGGGTTACATTGGTAAGTCTGGTCGATTCGTAGAGATAGCAACTTAATAAGAGGAAGAGGACATGGCACGTTGGGATGTAATACCTAGCACAGAGAACAGTACTATTAAAGGTACTATCCAATGCGATGAGGATGGGTCCAGTAACTGGCAAGTATACCAGGATGAGAAACCTTTCCTAGAGCAGGCTAAAAAGGATCGTGATCTTTTAAACAGTGGGTTTAATAAGAAAGACCTAGGGTTTAAAAAGTTTGCTACAGTTCCTGATATCGTAGCCATTGAAATAAAAAACAAGTGGGGTATTGATTTGCATGACTCGGCAACGATGAAAGATAAAGATATGATGGCTAAGTTCATGGTTATCTTTAAGCAAAACTACCCCCACCTCATGTCTTATTAAGGAGATTTAAGATGGCAACATACGTAGAATTTGTAGGATCTGGTGACTTCACTGGTGATAACGCAGGGTTGATTAGATCCTGGGCAAACAGAGATGTTTCTGTATTGTCTAACTCAGTGGTGACACGGTGTTTTAATTACGCAGCAGATAAAGCTTACAGAACTCTACGTGTGCCACCACTAGAAATCACTAGGCTTTATGATGTAAATGGTACGCAAGATGAGATAACTGCAGCGGCGTCTGGGGACACTCCAGACATCTCCCCAAGCTCTTTCTGGGGTGGTGGACAAGTGCTTTCTATTGCTGCACCTAGTGATATGATTGAGATTATGTATATTCGAAATGCAGACACTGCTTCTAAAAATCCAGGTATTGTTTACAATGAAAAGGTTGATGTCAGGACATTCAATGATGGGCTTAGTAGCTCTAAGGATTTCCATTTCTACACTCGAATTGGTAATAATATAAAACTACATGGTAACTTTAGTCGTGGTGATGTGGTGGAGTTGCACTACTATCGTAGACTAGCAGCACTTGATGCAACTTACTCAGGGACTTATATCAACTGGAAGTCTGGATTAGGAACTCTAGATATCGGTGGTGTAGCTACAACTTATTCTGCTGCTGCAGATAAAACAGAAGCATTCTTTGATACAAGGCTTGCAGAGAATGCAGCCTATTGGGTAGGTGAATTAGCGCCTCATTGGTTACGTGATGAGAATGAAAGGATCGTTTTGTTTGGCGCACTGTTAGAGGTGTCTATTTATTTAAATGATAATGAAGAAATACAAAAGTATCAAATATTGTTTGATCAAGAGATATCAGAATTAAATAAAGAAGAAATAACACGAAGGAATAGGGGCGGTAACCTCTCAATGTCATTCGCGTATAGTGATTTACTCTAGGAGGGTACTATGGGATTTAGAGACCAAGGGAACAAGGTTGCTCCTATCGATGATGGGGGCAGCTTTGATACGGGAGAAGGCTCCACAACCTCCATAAATGAATCTGCTGCAAATGCTTTGGCTGCTGCTAACTCTGCGGCTGCGGCCCTTGTCAGTGAAAACGCTGCAGAAACATCAGAGACGGGGGCAGCTACATCTGCTGCTACTGCCACAACTAAAGCGTCTGAGGCATCCACTTCAGCCTCTGGTGCCGCTACCTCAGCAACAAACGCTGCAACATCTGCAACTGAAGCTGCTGCCACGGTAACCACTATTGAAGCTGCAAAAGTTGCGGCACTAGCTGCACAAGCTGCTGCTGAAACTGCAGAAACTAATGCTGAGACAGCTGAGACTAATGCTTCAACATCTGCAACTTCCGCAAGTGGCTCTGCTACCGCAGCATCTACTTCGGCTACCGCAGCGGCTACATCAGCCACCAACGCATCTACAAGCGAAAGTAGTGCAAGTACATCGGCATCGACTGCTACGACTAAAGCATCTGAAGCCGCAACATCAGCTACCAATGCTGCAACATCCGCGTCAGGTGCGTCCACATCAGCTTCAACTGCTACAACTAAAGCATCTGAAGCTGCTACATCTGCAACGGCTGCGAGTGGATCTGCGTCAACTGCAACAACTAAAGCATCCGAAGCATCCACATCAGCTTCCAACGCCGCAACATCAGCGACATCTGCCCAAACAGCAGAGACTAACGCTGAGACAGCTGAGACTAATGCTGCAGCCTCTTCAAGTTCTGCCTCAACATCGGCTTCGACTGCAACAACCAAAGCTTCTGAAGCATCAACCTCTGCAACTAATGCTGCCACATCAGCTTCAACTGCAACAACCAAAGCTTCTGAAGCTTCTACTTCTGCCACAGGGGCCGCTACTTCTGCCTCTACAGCAACAACTAAAGCATCTGAGGCAAGTGCATCCGAAATTGCGGCTGCTACTTCAGCAACCAATGCTGGTACTAGTTCAACCAATGCAGCAACTTCTGCAACATCAGCTACAACTAAAGCTGCAGAATCTCTAGCTTCTGCCAACTCCTCCGCCACATCTGCAACAGCATCTGAGGCAGCTAAGGATGCCGCACTTGCAGCACTTGATTCATTTGATGATCGTTATCTGGGGGCTAAATCCTCAGACCCTACAACTGACAATGATGGTAATGCTTTGCTTACTGGGGCTTTGTATTATAATACAACAGATAATGTAATGAAAGTGTACACGGGATCTGCATGGGTTGCAGCATATGCATCACTTTCAGGTGCTGTGCTTGCAGTTAACAATTTGTCTGATTTAGACAACGCAGGAAGTGCAAGGACAAACTTAGATGTCGATCAGGCTGGCACTGCATTAGCACTCGCAATAGCTTTAGGATAAGGAGATAAAAATGGCTAGTACTTTTAAAAATGCAGTTAGTTCAGCAGTAGGTAGTTCAACAACAAGTGTCTACACTGTTCCCGCCGCAACAACAACAACCGTAATTGGTATTACAATTTCAAATATTACAGCCTCAAATATAACCGTAGATGTTACTGTAACAGATACCTCATCTACTACAACAGTTCACCTGGTCAAGGGTGCAACAGTGCCCGTTGGTGGTGCATTGGTGCCCGTTGGTGGTGACCAAAAGGTGGTAATAGAGGCCACAGATATTATCAAAGTCACAAGCAGCGCGGCCTCCTCGGCTGATGTTATTGTGTCCGTTTTAGAACAATCGTAAGGGGGGCGCATAGATGTCTTATATTGGTAATCAACCAGCACCGCAAAACATTACAGACTCAGATATTGCATCTGATGCAGCTATCGCAAACACTAAGATTGCTGGTCTTTCTACTGTAGCAACCTCTGGTGCCTACAGTGATGTCACAGGTACACCCACGTTAGCAACAGTGGCAACTACAGGCGCTTATGCGGATGTCACAGGTACACCTACTTTAGCAACAGTGGCAACTACAGGCGCTTATGCGGATGTCACAGGTACACCTACTTTAGCAACAGTGGCAACTACAGGTGCCTACAGCGATGTCACTGGTACTCCAACCCTAGCAACAGTGGCAACTACAGGTGCCTACAGCGATGTCAGTGGTACACCCACGTTAGCAACAGTGGCAACTACAGGTGCTTATGCGGATGTCACAGGTACACCAACTATACCTGTTGCTGGCACTGACTTTGTTGCTCAGACAGGCGGTACATTCACTGGCGATGTGTCCTTTGGTGACAACGACAAAGCCATCTTTGGTGCTGGTAGTGACTTGCAGATTTATCACGATGGGTCGCATAGTTATATAAAAGACAACGGTAATGGTGATTTAATCTTACAAGGCTCAGATCAAGTTAAGATTCAGACCATTACTGGCGAAACAATGGTTTCTACCAATGAAAATAACGCTGTGGTTTTGTATTACGACAACGCCGCCAAGCTGCAAACAACCTCCACAGGTATTGACGTAACAGGCGAACTCATTGCCGACAGCTACAACGAGACCTACGCTGCGGTTACATCGACTAGCAACGCCACAACGGTCAACTGCGAGAGCGCCAACAGCTTCAGCCATACACTGACAGAGAACACTACGTTCACGTTCAGCAACCCACCTGCAAGCGGCACGTCCTATACGTTTAGCATCGAGATCATCCAAGATGCCTCAGCCAGTGGCTACACAGTCACATGGCCTGCAGGTATTATATCTTGGCCTGCTGCTACTGCTCCTACTCTGACAGCAACAGCTAGTGCGAAGGACATCTTCGTGTTCACTACCCGTGATGGTGGTACTACATGGTACGGCTTCACCGCCGGTCAAGCATTAGCATAGGGGGCAATCATAATGGCTACTAAGAAAAAAATGCTACAGGCGGCGGCTGGTAATGCTGGTGGTGCTGGTGGTGCTGGCCTTGACGTGGAAAGTGTGTTCTCGACTTATTTGTATGAGGGGAATGGTGGTGTCCAGACTATTAATAATGGTATAGCTTTGGGTGCCTCCCCAGATGACGGGGTTTATTATCTGTCATCTCCAAGTAGTCTAACAGGAAACAACTCAGCAGTAAGCTCTGTCTCTGCAACTGTGGACGGGACTATTACCCTTAACTCAAGTACAACTAAGTTTGCATCAAATTCTTATGACTTCGACGGAGCTTCAAACCTTAGACTGTCCCGTGCGTTAATAGACACCTCTAGTTCTTTCTGTTTTGAGACTTGGGTTTATTTTAACAGCACAGGTGTTTCTAACGACATGGCAATGCTGCTTGCCCAGTATAAGTCAGGAGAAGACGGAAGGCTTTTATTTGGAGCGCAGGGCGGAAATCTTGTGGCTCGTTACAACGGCAGCAGTGTTGCTATTACGGCTCCCGTCTCAGCCTCTCAGTGGCATCATGTGGCGTGGTCGTATGACGGCACCACACACAGGTTGTTTATTGATGGTACTCTAGAAGACAGCACCACAACAGACTTTCCTATTTACACAGGTGTAACCACTCAAATTGGTGGTACAGACTCTACACTGTTGACCAACTACGATCTGGACGGATATATGGAGGACATCCGTATTACTACGGGTGACGCTCGTTACACAGCTTCATTTACGCCTCCTACGGCTTCACATCCGGTTACAACGGCAGTTACTGCTGGTGAAGGCGGTTTGGTTTGGTTGAAGCAGAGATCGGCAGTAAACAATCATATGTTATTTGACACGGAAAGAGGGAATTCTGTTGCTCTAAGTTCAAATAATACTGGCGCTAACAATGGCCCATATACCAACTTCGGGGTCACTTCTTACAATTCGTCTGGATTTAGTTTAGGTTCAGCATATGCTTCTGAAATAAATAACAGCGGGCAAACATACGCCTCTTGGACATTCCGCAAAGCCCCTAAGTTCTTTGATGTGGTGACTTACACTGGGGATGGAAATAACAACCGTCAGATCAGTCACAATTTAGGAACAACTGTCGGCTGTATGATTGTAAAAAGAACAGACACCACAAAAAATTGGCGGGTTTATCATCGTGCGGCAGATGCGTCACCAGAAGAAGGTTATTTGACTTTAAATAGTACGGCTGCGTGGTTTGATGAATTGGCAAATGGTTACAGCCAAAACCAATCAAAGTGGTGGTATACTGCACCTACATCAACAGAGTTTACCGTTAGTTCTGACGTAGATGTAAACGCCTCTGGAGGCACCTACGTCGCCTACCTCTTCGCCCACAACGATGGTGACGGTGAGTTCGGCCCTGATGTTGATGCTGATATTATCAAGTGTGGGAGTTACACTGGTACTGGAGTGGCAAATGATTTAATTGAGACATTGGGGTTTGAGCCTCAATGGATGCTTGTGAAGCGTACTGATACAGCTTCTGATTGGATTATTGTTGATAGTATGCGTGGCGCAGTCGCTGGCGGAGATGTTTATAATATATATGCAAATGAGAGTAATGCGGAGGTTGAAGCAGGCTCAGTTGCACCAGATGCAGTTGGTATTCGCTCAGGTAATGTTGGGGGGTGGGGTGAGAGTAACGCTTCTGGCGGCAACTACATCTACATCGCCATTCGCCGTGGTACAAAAGTGCCTGAGAGTGGGACTGAGGTGTTTGAACCTACTGCCTATACAGGCAATAATACCGCAAACAGAACTGTCGGTAGCCTTACCGTTGATATGAACATTATCATGGATCGCACTAAAACGGCAGAAGATAATAATCTTCTTTTTGACAGGATGCGGGGTCAAGATGTAGTTTTAAAAACAGATGAAACATCTGGTGAAGGAAATGGCTGGGGAGGTACTTACTACAACCTAGATCAACAACATGGTTTTAGTAATGGCTCAAACACCTCGTTTCTTAATAATTCTTCGGCTAACTACATTTCCTATATATGGAAACGTGCGCCTAACTTCTTCGATGTCGTTGCTTACAGCGGGAACTCAAATGCAGGACAAACTGTAAGCCATAACCTTGGTGTTGCACCTGAGATGATGATTGTGAAGCGGAGAACAACCAGTGGAGCAAGTTGGACGACTTATGTTTCAGACTTAGGAGCTACTAAGTATCTCAGGGTAAATAACACTAATGCTGCTGCTACCTCTAGTGGCTTCTGGTATAACACTGCTCCTACGAGTTCAGTATTTACCGTAGGTGGTGATGCGGATGTAAACGGCTCTGGCGAGGACTACATAGCCTACCTCTTCGCAAGCCTCCCCGGTATATCGAAGGTGGGGAGCTACACGGGTAACGATGGAACACAAACTATCGACTGTGGGTTTACGTCAGGTGCTAGGTTCATCCTTATCAAAAGAACAGATGGTAATAGCAATTGGTACATTTGGGATACTGAACGAGGCATTAATGTCGCTAGTGATCCTTATCTTGAATTGGACACTACCAATGCAGAGAATCCCGGTCAGGATGAGATTGACGCACATGCTAGTGGGTTTATTATTAATAACCCCGGAGGCTCTGGGGACGCAGAAATAAATAAGTCTGGCAAAACCTACATCTTTTACGCAATCGCATAAGCTACGCAACTACAACATCAACTGATACAGGAGAATATCAATCATGTCAGAATACAGAAACAGAACAACAGGCGAAGTGAAGACACAGGGGCAATGGCGTTCAGCTAACCCCAACACTTCCCTGCCCCGTGTATGGAAAGCAGCCACACTGGATGCACTAGACCTTGACCCTGTCTTACGCAGCCCAGCGGCTACTGTAGGTCAGTACCAAACGTCTGCCCGTGATGGTGTAGAGCAAGACGCTAACGGCAACTGGGTAGAGAAGTACGTTGCCCGTGATATGTTTGCTGATACCACTGAAGACGGCGTTACGACAACCAAGGCAGAGCATGAGACTGCATACCAAGCCACGCTGGATGCTAAAGCTGCGGAAGCTGTGCGCAAGCAACGCGACGACCTAATCTCTGCCACAGATTACTTTGCGCTTACTGACGTAACTATGGACGCTGATATGACCAGCTATCGTCAGGCTTTGCGTGACATCACAGATCATGTAAACTTCCCGTATCTGGAAGAGGCTGACTGGCCTGTAAAACCTTAAAGTGAGAATCGTATGATAAAAAGATTACTACTAGTCCCAGCTTTGGCTTTAAGTCTTTCAGCCTGCACAAGCAAAAATGATGTGGCTATGAATCACGACTACCAGAAGGCTGTCTCCGAAACTGAAACAGCAAGGATGTATGCCATCGGAAGGATTGCAGAGCAAGGTGAAGTTGGAGCTGTTGCTGCTGCTATGATGTTGCAGAATGAAGGCTCCAGACCACACGCAGCCCCACGCAGCGGCGGTGACAGTGCCTTAGCTTGGGCGCAGGTTCTTGTGCCTGCTACGGTACAATCAGCTGGCATTGCTGTAAATGGTTTGGTTGCCAGAACTCAATCTAACAATAACAAAGACGTTGCAATTGTGAACAGCGATAACACCACAGCAGTTGCGGTAGATACAAACTCGACTATGGCAACTATTGCCGAAGTTACTGTCGTTAACCCAGAAGTAGTTAACCCAGAAGTTGTAACAAATACATCTACAAACACAGTTACTTGTGTAACTGACGCAACATACAGCTGTGATTAACTGGGGCTGACTAGCCTACTAAGCCCTAGGGTATAATTCTCTAAGTTCCTTATAGGGGGGTCTAAGGATCCCCCTTCGGATTAATTAACATATAACAATATCACGAGGATATACATGCGTAACATTACTTATGAGGGTCCATCTACTCCCTTGTCTCAAGAATTAGATGAAATGAAGTACAGACAGAAGGGAGAGACCTTTGATGGTAAGGTTAAGCGTATTGCACGATCATTGTGCGATAGTGTGGAACACCAATGGATCCTAGAGGACATCATTGGTCTACAACGATTCCTCCCAGCTGGTAGGGTACAGTCTGCGATGGGTGCAGGTAAGCTTGTTACTGCTTACAACTGTTTTGTATCAGGTGATATTAAGGATAGTATGGATTCTATTATGGATCGTGCTAAGGAAGCAGCAGAAACAATGCGAAGAGGAGGTGGTATCGGTTATGATTTCTCTAAAGTACGCCCTAGAGGTACTCAAATTAAGTCATTGGAGAGCCAAGCTAGTGGGCCTATCTCTTTTATGTCTATCTTTGATGCAGTATGTCAAACAATTAGTAGTTCCGGTCATAGACGCGGGGCGCAAATGGGTGTACTCCGTATTGACCATCCAGATATCGTTGATTTCATTACTGCTAAACGTAATTCTGATAAGCTCACTGGTTTTAACATATCGCTAGGCATTACTGATAAGTTTATGGAGGCTCTCTCTAAGGAAGACGATAGCTTTGATCTAGTATTTGATGGGATTGTCCATGAGACTGTCTCTGCAAAGGAGATCTGGGATCTAGCAATGGAGTCTACATGGGATTGGGCTGAGCCTGGTGTCTTGTTTATTGATCGTATCCAAGAAATGAATAACTTATACTACTGTGAGGACATTAGTGCTACTAACCCATGCGGTGAACAACCATTACCACCTTATGGTGCTTGCCTACTAGGATCTTTTAACTGCACTAAGTATACAATTAAGAATAAAAATGATAAATACACATTCGACTTTGCTCAATTCAAAGAAGACATCCCCCACGTTGTTCGTGCTATGGATAACGTTGTTGATCGTACTATCTACCCCTTAAAGGAGCAAGAGGATGAGGCAAAGAATAAGCGGAGAATGGGACTCGGCGTTACAGGTCTTGCTAATGCAGGCGAGATGCTTGGATTCGAGTATGGCTCTAAGCCTTTCCTACGATGGATGGAAAAAGTTTTCGCATGTCTCAGAGACAACACCTACTACGCCTCAGCAAAACTTGCAGAAGAGAAGGGAGCATTCCCCCTCTATCGTGAAGACTACCTAAAGGGTAACTTCATTCGTACACTCCCAGCATTTGTCCAAAAGGAGATCCGAAAGCATGGTATTAGGAACAGCCACCTCACATCTATTGCGCCTACTGGGACAATCTCCCTCGTGGCAGATAACATCAGTGGTGGAATCGAACCAGTCTTTTCACATTCATACGAGCGTACCATCCAGACTTTTGACGGACCACGCTATGACAACGTTAAGGACTATGCTTTCGCACGAGGAGTTGAAGGACGAAAGGCAGATGACATTTCAGTTCATGAACACTTAGCTGTTCTTACTTTAGCCCAGCACTACATCGACAGTGCTTGTTCTAAAACCTGCAATGTGGGGGATGATGTTACTTATGATGATTTCAAACGTGTTTACGAAACGGCATGGAAAGAGGGAGCCAAGGGCTGTACCACATTTAGGCTCTCTGGAAAACGCTACGGAATCTTCAATGAGGCCGTGGAAGAAAAAGAGGAAGCTGAGGTCCAGATTGAAGTCACTCCAGAGGAGAACGGAGCGAAGGCAGAGGCGTGTTTTTTTGACCCGACTACTGGGCAGCGAGAGTGCTCGTGAGTTATTAGATTAAAATAGGAGGTAGCGATGCCACAACAGATTATACCAATTACAGATCTAGCATCAGCTGGTCTTGTGCAAGATACTCCTGCAGTGTCGCTACCACCTAATGTCTTCTCAGAGGTACACAATGTTCGCTTTAGGGATGGGGCTGTTAAAAGGTTCCCCTCTGATGTTGATAAACTAACATCACTCACAAACGTTGTGTACGTTGCGTACTGGCCTTCTACACTTGGAGATCGATATGTAGTTATTACAGACAACGGATCTAATACAGTGTTCACAGTATACAACGATAGCTTCTCTGTTGTATCATCACAAGGTGGTACTAACACTGGGGTAACTGGTGGTAGTTGGCAGCATACTTTATTTAATGGTGGTTATCATATCATCTTTAATAATGGTAACTCTACACCTGTGTTCCTACAAGATGATGTAGCTGGGGTTACTCACTTACCTGGATGGGACTCTTATGCTGTTGAAGAAGAGATTACTTCTTTTGAGCATGATGGCTCTGTAGGTTCTATTCCAGTTAAAAATACTGTGTTTGCAGACCCTGGTGCAGGTAACTTAATCTCTATTAAAATAACTGCACTACCTCGTAATACAGCTGAACCAATACACACTGAAACAGTTACTATAAATTCTGCAGGAACCATAACACCTGATGGAACATTGGTTGACATAGGTACAATTTCTGGGGTTAACTATGGGAATAACTCATTTAACTTCACCCCAGACACCTCTTCTGGTGGTACGGTTTATAAAATATCTGTAACCACGGCTGCGATAGCATCTGTTACAGCAGGTGTTATTAGGTCGTATGGTAACTTATTAGTTGCAGGTAATCTAAAAGAAACAGGTGGTCGTACTCTTACAGGTACTGTTAGAACCTCTGATGTTGCAGGTCCAGGTGTTATGCCTGAGAACTGGAATCCCTTTAAGAATGGTGCTAACACAGCAGACGAATTTATCTTAGCCTCTACAGGAACTATACAAGACCTAGCAGAGCTACAGGGTGTCCTGTACGTGTATACAGACTCTTCTATCCACTCCATTCAACAGACCAACTCCCCTATTGTTCCCTTTCAGATTGCAACAGTAACTGACAACTATGGGGTTAACAATACAGATGGTGTTATTGAAGTGGATGGTAAACATATTGTGTATGGCAGTAACGATTGCTATGTATTTGGTGGTCATCCTGGATCAATTTCGTCTATTTCTGATGGGCGTGTAAGGAATTTCTTTCGTAATAATATAACAATTAAATCAGTTAGGTTTAATAAGTATGATGAGATTTGGTTCTGGTCTAGCTCAACTGTATATGTTTGGAACTATCGTAATAATGTGTGGACTAAACGAGACTTACCCACAGGTACAAACTCTGTGTCTGCTGTTCGAGGAGACTTGCTCCTTTCAGCACCTACGAAACTGGTTGGTGTAGATGGAAGCTCATTTTTATCGGGGGCTGTACTAGAGCGTAAGCGTATGGCAGTTACCCCTGAGTTTGACACTGAGAGTGTTTCTGGGATGGCACTGCTGTTTGATGGTGCCTCTAAAGCTGACATTAAGTATGATGGGATTGATAAAGTCGGAGAGGCGGTTGACTTCACAGCTAATGCTGCAATACCTTTTGATACCACTACGGATTACAAGGCAGACGTTAGGTTTAATGGTAGATTCTTAAACTATAGGATTGAAAGCCAGTCAAGTGAAACAACCCTTGATTGGAATCTTACAGGTTATCAAATTCAAATAAGCAAGGGAGGCAGTAGGTAATGAGTATTATCAGACCCCCATTTACTGGAAACTCTACACTAGACTCTTGGACAAATCAGATAACACAAGCTCTTAACATGGGGTTACTATTACCTGGGGTTCAAGGACAGACTGGTGGAGGGGGTGCATCTGGTAACACTGCAATATATTTATATCAAAGAACTGCAGTAAACACGGCCCCCTCAAGGCCAACAAGTGTTACCTATGATTACACAGATATTGAAAATGTAACCATTACGGCTAACAATGGATGGTCGGGGGAAATACCAGACACCAGCGATAAATATCTTTGGATTACATTTAGATACATCTCAAATTTACAAGATACAATAACGGGTGATAACAGCTGGAACACTGTGGTGTTGTTGTCTATTGGTGGAGATGATGGGGCTAATGGTTCTAATAGTGCTCGTGTTCTAATTCATAAAAAATACAGTTCAAATGTTTTACCAGCAAGTGAGATATTTAGTGGTACTTTTACCTACACTTTTGCATCTGGTGTATTAAGTGGGGGGACTATCAATGGGTGGTCTCAAACAGCAACATCACTGTCTGCAGGAGAGTTTTTATTTACATCAGAAGCGTTAGCATACTCTGCTGAAGCAACTGTGGATATCCCATCTTCATCTTTCAGCACTCCTCAAATTACAGGGGCGGGGCAAGACGTTTCAAGCACTATCTATCTATATGATTCAAGTATAAATGCACCGTCAACACCTTTAGCTACAGAGGGTTTTAACGCTACAACTGGTAATGCAGTTGATACAGGAACTTGGACAACCCTTGTACCGTCTATTGGTTCTGGTCAGGCACTTTGGATAGCAACTACAAATGTCACTCAAGTAGAAGGGGCTGATGATTTCACAAGTGATGGTTGGACTGTTTATCAGGCGAGTGGGTATGATGGTACTGAAGGAGATCCAGCCCCAAGGTTTGTTTCACGTAGGTTATACGCATCCTCATCTACAGGTACACCTGGTGCTCCATCTGCGACACTAACGTGGTCAACCCTTGCACTGTCTGGTATCACAGCAGGTACCCCATCAGCAACTTGGTCGGAGACTGCACCAACAGCCATTGCCACTTCAACTACGTTGGTTTACTTCTCTGACTTTTTATTCACAGATGTAACAGGTATAGCTACAACCAGTTCAGATACTGGTACCACTCCTAAAGAGGGGATATCTTTTTCAGGTCTTGTGACATTTTCAGATGGTGATTTTGCACTTGATGGTAGTACTGTCACATCAATAGACGGTAGTAATATTACTACAGGTTCTATTTCAGGTAGTCCTCCTGGGGTGAATCCTCCATCAGCAGGTAGTGCCCCCACTGGTACTGAAGATGGAACGTCTTTAAACCTAACTGATGGTAACCTTACTATTGGTAACTCAATTAACTATCTCAGTTGGGATGGATTAAAACTAACAGTTCAAGGTGATATCATAAACTACCAAGATAAATTCTTCAGGGGTCAGGGTAGGTATGACTATGCGACTATCACTACAGACACTGATGACCTCGTTAGTAACGGTGTTGTCTTTACAGGTTGGAATGCGTTTGGTTTAGTTGCTGGTGGTGGAGGTAGTACCGGAAGTTGTAGGTTAGAAAACAACGGCTGGGCCACCTCTGGCGGAGGCGGTGGAGCAACTATTCAATTTGGGTTATTCGTTGACGAGAATGATATAATTAACGTAGATGTAGGTTCAGGTGGTTCTTCAGGCAATACCTTTGCAACCCAAGCAGGTGCAGGTGGTGACACCACATTTACATTGATACGCAATGGTGTAACCTATGTCCTTACAGCTGGTGGTGGAACAGGGGGTCGTGGTAACAGTTACTCATTAACATCTGGTGGTGAAGGAGGAGTAGTGTCCTTTACGCGAAATGGTGCATCCCGAACTCTTGCTCAGATGCAAGCCCTCGGTATTTTCCAAAACCTTGCCGAACAAGATGGGGGTACGGGTGGAGACACACCTAACACAAGTAGCAACTCACAGGGTCGTGGTGGTGGCGGTGGCGGTGGTGTGGATATCTACCTCACTAAGGACATCTCTGGCATTGGCTCAACGTATGTTGATGGTAAAATTGGCAACTCTACAGTAGGGGATACCGCCTACGGTGGATCTATTTGGGGATTAGCAACCGGATATGCTACGTCTGATCTTCCTGCCTCCACAAACCAGACAACTGCTGGCACTGTCCCCGCAGGTCTTGTAATATACAATTCACCGCTTATTGATTCGACTCCAGATTTTACCCCTGGTAATTTTATGGGTGCAGCCGGATCACCCCGTCCTGCTGTAGCAGGTTCAATTAGTGGTACCTCTGGAGGAACACCTGGAGGTGGTGCTGGCGGAGGCTCTGCATCTTGGAATTCACATAATGCCACAATCACCTCTAGCGGTGGTGATGGTGGTGTTGGAATAATTTACTACGTAGCTCTTTGAAGGAAATAAAATGCCAGTAAAATATGTAAAGTATTTAGATACAAATAACAACGTCCTTAATATAGGTGTTGGTGACTACACTAAACTGCAGGGCCGAGTAGGAACCGTTAAGGGCGGAGGTGTGGTTGCTCAAGTGGTGGATGGAACCCCTAATAGCATACTTGAAGACTTTAGGCGGCAACAGAGGGAATACGTCTTCGCTCAAACTATAGACAAGATGAACACCATTTGGTATGACACACTTACTGATACGCAAAAAGAAACACTAGCTACTTGGAGATCCGAATGGCTAAATTATCCTGAAACAAATATTATTCCTACAGTAGATGTAACAGAGATTTTTGGAGAATTTAATGTGGTGGAAGAATAAAAAGAAAGAAGCAAATATTCAGTTTACATGCGATAAGCATTTAGTTGATGTGCTTCCACCTCCAGTTCCTTCAGTGAAAACTTTACCTGAATGGTTTAAGAAGTGTCCAAATTCTTATGGACCCGTAAGGACAGCTAAGAGATGTGTACCTATGTTAGACGCTATGTCTCTTGGTTTTACACTTCCTTTGTGGGCAGATTTACGCATCACAGTAACAGAAGATGATCATGGTAAAAGATGTACTATGGAAATGACTCCTGGCTTTTCAAGAATGGATAGTCATAATTGGGAACAAGTAGGAGAGGAATGTACTACTAAGAAGTATGAATTTGGGAGATCCTTAAATAGACTAATGTCTCCCTGGGTTATCAAAGCTTCACCAGGATACTCTGTATATTTCAAAAACCCAGCTAATGATTGGTCTAATGATATTGAAATCTTTGAAGGTATCATTGACGCTGACACATATGCTGGTTACGCTAATCTAGTATTTGTATGGAAATCAGATAAGTGCGGAGAGTGGATTATACCAGCTGGCACTCCTATTGCTCAGTTAATCCCATTTAAACGGGACGAGTTAACTATGAGTGTTGGGGAGATGGATATGCATGAGAGGCATACAACTCAAAACAAGTTAAGTATACACTTTAACGATGCATATCGAAAGCTGTTTTGGCACAAACGTAAGCAATGAGGACGACATGATAAGATTATTAAGTGGCCCTGAGTTGGCAGACAAGTGGCATAAGTTAAGGCCCTTAATCGATCAAGCATTAGAACATGGAGGAGGGGCCGTGACATCTCACGGACTCTTCCTGCAATGCTTAGGTGCTGTGGGACAATGTTGGATTAGACATGAAGGTGAGGTATGTATTACCCGCTTTGAAGAAATAGAAGGTAAACGACAGCTATCTGTTATTGCCTGCACTTCACCTGGTTTGTTAGAGTTTCTTCCAGAGTGTATGAATATATTTGAGGATTTCGCACGTTTCAATGATTGCAAAAGAACTGTAGTCTATGGGCGCAAAGGTTGGGCACGTGCCCTTAAAGAATACGGATACCGTGAGACGTTCATAACGCTCACTAAGGAGGTTTAATATGGCTACTAGTACAACAACAACAGGGTTACCAGAGTGGGCACAGCCCTATGTAGAAGAGAGCTTAGGCAGTGCTGTTGACCTATACAATGTAGGGGCTTATGAAAATGTTGCAGGGCTGACTCCGGAACAGCTTGCTGCACTAGAGAAACAAAAGACACTTGGGGGCACTGGTGGTATATACGATCAGATAGCTGCAGATAGTTACGGAGCTACTCAAGCATATCGTGATGCTGCTGCTGGTACTGGTTTGTTTGGAGCTGATGCTTTAGGTCAACAGACATCTGCTATATCTGGATCTATTGGTTCTGCAATGAGTAAGCTTCTTGGTGAACAACGTGGTGGGTATAGCCAATCAGGAAACCTAGGGGGTGCCAGAGCACAGAAATCTATGGACACAGCCGCTATGCAAGTTGGTGGGGATATGGCAGCAGCTGAGCTTGCCAATCGCCGTAGTGCTGCCTTGGCTGGGGCTGGTGGTGTGTTTGGAGCTGGGTCTGGTCTTCAGAATCAATTTGGAGCAGGTGCTAACCTGCTTGGTCAAGCGGGTTCAGCTATACAGCAGCAGAATCAGAATGAAGGTGATGCTGCATATCAGGGTATTCAACGATTGTTTGGACTCTATGGTTCTCCTGCTTTGGGCAGTAAGAGTGTAATGACAGGTGGGGGTAAGTAATGAGACGTATAATACAAAAGTACCAAGAGGGTGGTGTGGTTCAGTCTGCACCTGGCCCTGCGGTGGCAACAGGTATTCCTCAAGGTGGTCATGCAGCTGCAGCTATTCAAAGTTACCTAAGTGGTCAGGCAGCTGGACCTTTGTCCTATTCATCCACTACTGGTGGTGATGCTAACCAAACTCGTCTTGATTACCACGCAGCTGCAAAAATCCTAAGAGATAAAAGAATAGCTGACGCTGCCGCCGCTGCTGCCGCTGCTGCTACTGCCGCTGTTGTTAATTCTGATGGCGGTTCAAATAATAATACTGCATCTGTTTCATCTAATAATAACAACAGTACTGGCAGTGATGGTTCAACTTTTTCTTGGCAGACTGATCAAGATACGTATGGTGCTACTGGTGGATTTTGGGGTGGTGATGAAACATCCGAAACTAATCTTATTAATAACGAGAGTATTTCAGATGATGACTTCTGGGACACTTATGAGTCCGGTAATTCGTCTGGTGGTCTTATTTCCGGAGGCGGCTCAGATGGACAAGGAAACTGGGGTGTAATCGGTGATATTGGTGGGGCTATTGGAGATGCTTTTGGTATTACTAATTACTCTGGTAATAACGACAATAACAGTAGCTCTACAACAACCACTACATCAAACAGTGGTGGTGGTTGGGAGGATAGTGCATGGAACCCTAAGAACTGGAACAACGGCGGCAATGTGACTAGTGATATCCAAAGATATAATAATGGAAGCACTGGTGGTGTATCAATAGCCAAATCAGGTAATGAGGAGGAAATACGTCAACGTCAATTGATGAGTTCCCCACTACCAAAGGCACAAGCAAGTCCTCTCTCAGAGATTGGATCTCAACTTGCAATGGGTGCTATTGATAAGGGTATTGGATCTGCAGCTTCTTCTATGGCAGCTAAGGAAGGTATCATGGGCACTCTTGGAAACGCTTTAGGTGGTAATGCTGCTACTGGTGCTGTTACTGGTGCTGCTGGTACAGGGTTAATGGCAGCCCTTGGACCTATCGGAATTGGTATTGGCCTAGGTAAATTGTTTGGACTATTTAACGATGGGGGTAAGGTCCCGTGC
>Ga0209308_10002132_pt1 | contig 17415 bp, 10 predicted proteins | sample COGITO_mtgs_1204_3_FD_184806 | JGI IMG/M metagenome (GOLD analysis project Ga0209308, IMG submission 184806) | Pelagic marine microbial communities from North Sea - COGITO_mtgs_120405 (SPAdes) (version 2) | ecosystem: Environmental > Aquatic > Marine > Epipelagic ...
TGTTTGTTTTGCACAAAACGTAGAAATGGCAAACTTCATCCCACCTTCGATCCGACACTCCGTGCACACCGTGGTGAAATCCGCGGTGGAATCCATCACGTCTGTTCCGACGGGATCGTCGCAATTTTTAGAAAACGGAACGCTCACCCCGGAGGATTTCGTCAAAGCGGGGGACTATCTCGTCGAAACGTGCCCGACGTGGCAGTGGAAAAAAAGCAGCGCTCGAGAAACGAGGAAGAAATATTTACCGGAAGAGAAACAATACTTAGCGACGAGGAACGTGCCGTGCAGAAAACGCGCGAAAGCGATGGAGGAGTATTGCGGGAAAGAAGTCGCACTGAGCGGAGAAGACGAGGGGTGGGTGGAAGCCGGGAACAAGGAGGCCCCGTCGTCGCAACGCGCGGATGGCGACGACGACGATTTAGACGACGACGACGACGGAGAAGGCGGGAACGGGGAGGGGGAGGACGGCGTCGTCGACGAGATTCCGGATATTAGCCGAGTGAACGTAGAAGATAATGATAGAGATGATGATAACGACGGCGACGACGACGACGACGAGTCTATTCCAGACATGGAAGACGTGGACGAAGACGACGCTATTCTCATCGCCGCGCCGAAGAAGGAAAAAAACAACGAAGATTTATTGCGCACGCGAACATACGACGTTTCCATCACCTGGGATAAATACTACCAAACGCCGCGAGTTTGGTTGAATGGATACGACGAGCAAAGAAACAGTCTCCCACCGAAATTGGTATACGAAGACATAAGCGCGGATCACGCGAAAAAGACAGTCACGATAGACCCGCATCCGCACACGAACGTCTCCTCGGCTTCGGTGCATCCGTGCAAACACGCGAGCGTGATGAAAAAGTTGGTGAAAATGATGACAACGTCCACTGGAGGAGGAGGGGGAGATGGAGAAGAAGAAGAGGAGGAGGAGGAGGAGGAAGAAAAACCGAGCGTGGAGAGATATTTAATCGTGTTTTTGAAGTTTATGCAATCCGCGATGCCGACGATTGAATACGATTTCACCACGAACGGGTGATACGACGTGTGGTTACACAGGCGCGGGGAGACCCTTTTCTTAAATGTACTTTAAAACACATAATGGTAGCGCAAGCAAAAGAATATACAAAACAACAATTAATTTCACCTAACCTACTACTAGTACTACACATACCTAAACATCTAGATTCTACTATCAATACTCCTATCAATGTCAAGGTCATCTCTTTCACCTGCATCGCTCAAAGAAGACGAGGGCGGCATGCTACTTTCTAATCTCACAAAGCCGCTCATATCTATTTCTATGATGTTATCGACGACCGTGTTTGTTGTCGGCACGACTCGTTTTCCAAACGCCATCTTCAACGCAAAGACGAGTGATAAAATCGTATTCCCGGCAGCCGCGATGAAGAACAAGCCTCCCCCACCAACTCTATCGTACACGCGTCCACCACAAATAGCGCCTAAAAAAGCTCCCAGCGAGTTCATCCCGGAGAAGAACCCCATCACCGCAGCGCGTAAATCTTCCGGCGCGAGTAACCGCGAGAATTCAACGCCTACGGACCAATACAATCCAAAGGTGATGCCGTGAAGTAATTGTAACGGCAACACGAACCACGGACTCCCAAACGATTTCAAAGACGCGTATCCCAACTGTCGAAAGATGTACGCGACGAGAATAAGTAACATCGAACGGTCTAAACCTAAAAACTCTTTAATTTTCTTCTCGTGAAAGAACACCGGCACTTCCGCGACACACGTGAAGAAAAGCGCGAGACCCATCAATATTGGAGGCGCTCCTAACGTCTCCAAGTGCAAGAATAAATACGTGTCCGTTAATGCCATACTCAACGCCATGAGTAAAAACAAAAGGAAAACTAAAAACGCGCTCGGTTCGGTGACGATTCGAAACGTGCGCTTGGAGACGTCGTTGAAATCGGCGAACGAGGCAGTTCGTTTCATTTTCGAAGGAGTGCCGTCCGCACCAACCCTACCGCCGCGGCCACCACCGCCGCGATTACGACTACTGCTACTCGCGACACCCACCATCCTTTCGTTTTCGCCTTCGTCGTCATTCATCACCACAATCTCTGCATCGTCTCCTTCGTCCGCTACTTCCTTCTCGTGATGCTCCATCCTCAACGCAATCGCGCTCGCCATCGAAAACAGAATAACGTACGCCAAAAATGGCGCGAACTGCGCGTTCTTCTCCTCCGTCAACACCAATCCCATCAGCGGCGCGAAAACGTACCCCCATCCTACGGCACCCCACAACCTCACCTTCCCGTACGATATCGAACTTCTCGGATTCCGCTCGAGATGTTTCGATACCATAAAATTCGTCGCGTTATCCGCCAAGAAAAATCCACCCGAGCCGAACGTTTCCGTCACCAAAACGTGCGCTAATATTCTCCCAAACTCTCTCTTTTGAAAATAAAGACTTCCGTACCCACACGCGGACGCGAATAAGCAAAACGCGTGTATTTTGCTGTGCAGTTTCGTGTAATCCGCAATCTGCCCCCACATTGGTTGAATGCCGAATCCTATTAAAGGTTTACACGCCGCGATGATGCCGATTTGCGACGGCGATAAATTCCAGTGACGGAATATCACCGGGAGGTACGGAATAAGGACCGCGAGTCCGCCGCAGAAGATGAAGTACCACACGCAACAGTAATAAATGGGAGGCATGGTATTCCTCGCAGTACCTCTCTTAATGTATTTACGACGAGAGCGCAGCTAAAACAGGCACAGGAGCGCGCATCGTGGTGAAGAAGGAGTGAGAAGAGTGAGAGCGTACTGCGCGCTTTTTTTTCTGAAGCGTGCGCTGCTTTTGGAAGGTGTGTGAGATGTTCTTTATTCATAATATAAACGAGAGTTTGTTTTCAATTAAAAATGATGTGTTTATGACGATGATGGTATAATAAATCAAGCAGCTTCTTCGAGCCTCTGAATGAGCGCCGCTTTGAGACCATCTTGCGGGAGGTTCCTCTTCTCGAGTTCAACTTTGAGTTGCGCGACGGTCATTTTGGAGAAGTCGGCGTCAGTTTCTTGTTGTTGTTGTTGTTCGGTCTCCGTCGTCGTCGGCGCCGGAGCTGGGGCGGCGTTTTCAGCATCCGCGTCGGCTAATTCAGCCGGTTGGTGTTGCTCTTCGGCTGCTGGGACCATCGCTCCGCCTTCCTCTTGTTGCTGGGCGTCGGCATCCGCGTCGGCTATGGGCTCGTCTTCAGTCGCGGCGGCGGCTGGCGCTTCTCCTTGTTGCTGTTGTTGTTGTTGTTGTTGTTGTTGTTTCTCCGCTCTGTTCTTATTGCCTCTCTCGATGGTTTCGTTGATCAACGCCACGCATTTTTGTACGTTTTCTGGGATGCCAACGATACGAATGGATTGCGTCTCGTTGTCCGCATGGACGTTGCAATTGGACACTCTTCGAATGCGCGTGATGTTGACACCTTTACGGCCCAAGACTAAACCGATTTTCCCCGGCGCTTCTATCGTTTCGATGATTTCGCCCTCCTTCGGTTCGTAGGTTTCCTCTTTATTGTTCTGTTGTCGCGATTGTTGTTGTGGTTGTTGTTGCTGCTGTTGCTGCTGATGATGTTGATGTTGATTGTGTTGTTTTACCGGTAGCGGATCGCCTTCCTCTTCTCGCGCTCTTTTTGTCGCTTGGCCTAAATAACACAACTCCTGCACCAACAAAACAGCCTCGATAACCTTCTCCGGGAACCCGTGGTAAGACACCGCTTTCTTCTCGTCCCAAACCTTGAACGAACAGTCCATGATTCGTTGCAACTCTTTGTGCGTGTTGAATTTTTTGCCGATGATCAATCCCAAGTTCTCGCCGACGACTTCCTCGTAACTGACTTTGCCTCGCTCATCTTGAGGAAGTTGCAAGATGAAATCAGTTTGGATTGGCTCGTACGGTTGAATATTTCTTCTCGCCGCCTCCTCTCTGAGTTTGTCTATTAAAGTGAGATGTACGATACCGCCGTCGTTCCCTCGTTGACGTTTTCCGGCGGAGTTTGGTCCACCAACTCCATGATCGTCCAATGGTGGATAATCGTCCTCGTATCGACCTCGTTTCATACCGCTTCCGCCGCCGCCGCCGCCGCCAATCGTGTGTCTCAAATCTCTGCTATCGCGTTGGTGTGGCGGCGGTCCTCTTCCTCCTCCTCCTCCAACTTGCGCGGTGGCGTCCATAAGCCTTGAATCGATTAAATCATTAATAGCTTCGATGGCCATTTGAATTCCACGGGGCGGGCCAGAAATTTCCACCGTCGTCTTATCTTGATTGCAGTTAATTTTACAACCGGACATTTGCTCCAACTTCTTCACGTTGGCGCCTCTTGGGCCGACGACTAAACCGTTGTTGCCTTCGGTGTTCATAACGTAGACGTCGTAATCATCGTCTCGCGGTTTCACTGGCGGTGGCGCCCGTCTATCTTCGTACCCTCTTTGAGCCGGTGGATTACCGCCGGCTGGTAACGGCGGTTGCACGGGCTCTAAAGCAGGGTCCGCGTAGCGCTCGTCGTAGCGATACGGCGCCGCGGCGGCGTTCAATGGAGCTGGTTCTCGGTCGCGGTATCCGCCTCCGCCTCTTCCTCGATCATATCCAGCACCTCTTCCTCCTCCTCTGCCTGCATCTAACGGCGGGTACCTGGAATCGTACCTTTCATCGTACCTCGCGTCGTACGGGGTCTGTTGTTGCTGTCGGTCGTACCCTCTTCCTCCTCCTCCTCCTCTGTCGTATCCTCCTCTATACGGCGCCGAATTTTGATCGTATCTCTCTCCGCCGCCGTACCCTCCTCGCCCGTGTTGTTGCGCGGGCGGGTATCTATCGTCGTACCTCGAGTCGTATCTCGTATCACCTCTTCCTCCTCTCCCTCTGTCTTGGTATCCACCGCCCCGTCCGCCGCCTCGGCCGCCGTAGCCGGTATTATTCGCGAACTGCTGCGCCACGTGCTGCGGTCTTTGATAATCTCCTCCTCCTCTGTTGGGCGGCTGATTATACCTGTTATTGTTATTGTTATTATTATTATTATTATTTGATCTCGGTGGATGTTGCTGATCCGGTTGCGGTACTTGTTGGTCCATCATCGAGCGTTGTTGTTGTTGTTGTTGTTGTTGTTCCCGAGGCTGATTATTCCCACCTCCTGATCCTCCTCCACCACGTCTTGGCGCGCGATCGTCCTCGTCCGAATAATTCTCGCGTTGCCCTCCTCCCGTCTGAATCGTCGTCTGAATCGTGGCGGCGTTGTACTGCTCGTTGTTCGGATTAAACGGATCTTGTTCTTCTCCTCCTGCTCCTCCTCCTTCTTCTTCCATTTCACTCGTCGCAGGTTTTAGAGGAGAACTCTTTTTCTTTGTAGCCGTCTAAACTCTCTCGATCGACGGAGATGAATTCGATGTTCGATCGGATTTTTGTACGACTTCGAGGCCGTTTTTCCCAACAGAGAACAACTTAAAAGAAGTGCGTGTTCTCTTTTTACTCCTTTATTACTCTCGTCGCTCTTCTTCTCCTTAACTGCGCGCGTTTAAGAAGGCGGTGCAATCGCTGAGGAAAGAAAGAAAGAGAGAGAGAGAGAGAGAAAGAGTTTGTACTACTAAAATCGCGCAAAGAATGCAATTTAATTTAATTAACTCTCGCGTGTGTGTGTCTGCGCAATGCAGTGAAAAAGTGAGGGAAAGGCGAGCCCGCAAAAAAAGAAAAAAAAAGTTTGTGCGACAACAAAAGATGTCCTGGGGGTGAATATACGTACGAGAACGCGGGCCGATGCCGATTTCAGTCGAGTTCAAGGAGGAAGGCAAAACGAAATACACAGAGCTAATACGTATACCTTATGTATTGATCGATTGATTATACAATGAGCTTTGCGAGCGAAATTTTTTTACGTATTCGAGGCCTTATTGTTCGAGGTTGCTCTGGTCGATTTGCAACACCGCCATGAACGCCTCTTGGGAAATCTCAACCTTCCCGAACGCTTTCATTCTTTTTTTACCCGCGGCTTGCTTTTTGAGCAGTTTTTTCTTTCTCGAGATGTCCCCGCCGTAGCATTTCGCCAAGACGTCTTTTCTCATGGCGCTGAGTTGCGTGCTCGCGATGACTTTGTTCCCGATCGCGGCTTGGATTGGGATTTTGAACTGTTGTCGCGGAATGAGTTCTTTGAGTTTATCGACTAACCCTCGTCCGATGCCGTAGGCTTTGGAGCGGTGGGTGATGGTAGCTAACGGTTCAGCGACTTCGCCGTTGATCATGACGTCTAAGCGAACTAAATCGTTTTCGCGGTATTCGTTGAATTTGTATTCCATGCTCGCGTAGCCTTTCGATCGGCTTTTGAGTTGGTCGAAGAAGTCCGTCACGACTTCGCCCAAAGGGATGTCGTATCTCAAACACGTTCGATCTTGGGAGAGAAACGTCATGTCGATGTATTCGCCTCTGCGTTGGGTGGCGAGTTCCATCAACGATCCAACGTATTCTTTCGGCGTGAATAACTCGAGTTTAACGAAGGGTTCTTCGATGCGGTCTCGACCGGCGGCGTCGGGGAGCTCCGCCGGGTTCGCCACAGTGAGCATGTCACCGTTGGCCATGTAGACGTGATAAACAACCGATGGTGCCGTGGTGATCAAATCGAGATCGTATTCTCTCTCTAATCGTTCTTGGACGACTTCCATGTGAAGTAACCCTAAAAAGCCGCATCGAAAACCGAATCCCATCGCCGAAGATACCTCCGGTTCGTAATTTAAAGACGCGTCGTTCAGTTGCAACTTTTCCAGCGCATCTCTCAAATCGTTGTATCGATCGGTATCGGTAGGGAATAAACCGCAATACACCATCGGAATAGCTTCGCTGTATCCCGCCAACGCTTTCTCCGCTCGATGTTTCACTAGCGTAATCGTATCCCCTACTCTCGCGTCTTTGACGGCCTTAATCCCAGCCACGCAATACCCGACATCCCCTGGACGCAACGTTTTCACCGGAATTTTGTTCGGCTTCATCACGCCAAGTTCTAACACGTCGTATTTCGCCCCGGTATTCATCAACTCAATCTTATCCCCGACGTTGACTTCGCCGTCAAAGACTCGAAAGACGACGACGACGCCTCTGTACGTATCGAAATACGAATCGAAAATCAACGCTCGCAACGGTTCACCTTCCACCGGCACTCTCGGCGGTGGAACCAATCGCACGATGTCTTCTAAAATATCCTCCATTCCAATCCCGGCTTTCGCCGAACATTGCACCGCCTCGGACGCGTCCAATCCCAAAACGTCCTCGATTTCTTGCGCCACTCGATCACAATCTGCCGCCGGCAAATCAATCTTATTCAAAACCGGCACGATTTCTAAATCGTTCTCCAGCGCCAAATACACGTTCGCTAACGTCTGCGCTTCCACGCCTTGACTGGCATCGACGACCAACAACGCCCCTTCGCACGCCGCCAACGACCTGGACACTTCGTACGAAAAATCCACGTGTCCCGGCGTATCAATCAGATTCAACACGTACGTCTCCCCGTCTTTCTTGCTCGTAAAATTCATTCTCGCAGAGTTCAACTTGATCGTAATCCCTCTCTCCCTCTCCAAATCCATCCCATCCAGCAGTTGCGCTTGCATGTCTCTCTGCGCGACCGTATCGGTCATTTCCAACAGCCGGTCCGCGATGGTGGATTTCCCGTGGTCGATGTGCGCGATTATGGAAAAGTTTCGTATTCGTTCCGGAGGAACGACGAGAACCTCGTTTCCATCGCTTTTATTATTCTCTTTCGAAGCCGCTTTTTTCTTATTCGGGGGAGGTTGAGACACCGCGTTGTTTCTCACCAACATAAACATCTCTCCCCTTTTTTTCCTCATCGTCGACGCATCTTTTCTGTTCTTCTTCGTATGTATTCGATGATGATGATCATCGTAACTTCTTCTCGCACACGATGACGTGGCAGCATTACCATTGGACGAGGATGACGATAACGATCGCATCATCATCTTCTTTGTCTTCTCTGTCTTTGTCTTCTTCTTCTTAAGCGTGTCGTGATGTAATGCATTTCCAAAGTGTCTCTCCTTCTTATCTCATTCTCAGGTCCATGCTCGGTTTAGGGTTTTGGCATTTTTTTTGCTCACAAAAAAGAAGAGGGGAAAAGTTTGCACAAAAAATCTATCAAACACGTGATGACTCCTTTTGCGTTTACGACGACGAAAACCTTTACCTTTTCTTCTTCTTCTTCCTCCCGGACGAGAAGAGAAAGAAGAAGAGAAAGATCTCTGAGCGGATCGTTTTCCTCGTGCAGTTCAAATTCTTCTTCTTTGTCTTCTTCTTTTTTGGGTCGAAATTTTGCGCAAAACCGACGACATTTTCAACGGTCCGAGAAAAAAAAAACGACGACACAGATAAAAGCAAACATCGAAGATTACGACATCGTCCCGAAATCAGGAGGGAAAGCAAAAGGCGGGTTTGTCGGTGGGTTGTTAATCGGCGGCGCGATATTCGGCGCGCTCGGGTTTTTGTTCGCGCCGCAGTTAAGCAAACACATCTTGAAAGGGAAAAAAGTCTTGGACGATTTGTTGGAGGAAGAAGAGGAAGAGGAGGAGGAAAATTGGACAGAGGAAAAGGAGACGAACGCGACTTCCTCCTCCTCGATAAAATTAGAGAAACGAGCGGAAAAAGAGTTGGAGGAAACGAGGAAGAGTTTGAACCAAAAGATTGCGGAGTTGAATAAGGCGATCGACGAGTTTAGCGACGAGGCGGATGTGCGATTGAACGCGAAGCTCGGGCGGTTGAGCGAAGAGCTCGATTCCGCCGAAGCGAGGAGCTTTTGATGAAGATGAAGACGATGAATGAAAGCCGCGCTGTAATAATGCAATTATTTTACGTGTTTTACGTGTTATTAGTATTCAAAACCCTTTAATTCGATTTCTTTTGTGTCGCCGGCGTAGCAGGAGCTCCTCCTCCTCCTCCTCCTCCTTGCTCTTGCACCATATTCATAAACATAAAATAAGCGACCGGCACTACCCACATGTAGTTTCTTTGAAACCACGTCAACTCTTTCGTCGTCGCATCCACCTTTTCCCCTCGCGCTCTTCGGTTTTTAATTTCCTGCGCTTTCTTCGTGTCCATCGGGCCTCCGTGCCCTCTGACGTCCGTCATCGCCGCGTCCGCGTTCAACTGCGGCGCTCGTTTCGGAAATCTCGCCGTGGCGACCGATCGAAACTGTGCCCCGTCCGCGATGAATAACGACGCGTCCCCGTCGTCACCTCCGCCGTCCGCCTCTCCTCCTAAACTACCCTCTTCTCCGCCTCCTAATAAATGCACTTCCGCCGGACACTCCGCGTCGTAATCCACGGCTAAAACGTTCCCGCTATCGTCCATGTGCAACGTGAAACTCTCTCTCAATCGACTCGTCACGACACATCGCGCCGGACTCGCGGCTTGCGCGAACGCGTTTCCGCTCGGTGCCAAGACGTTCGCTGGAACTCGCACCCGATACTTACGCCCTTTCTTCGCTAAACTTTGCAATTGGTCCTTCTCTCGCGTGGTCATCTCGTCCCGATGGACTTTCACATCTTTCAAACGAAATTTTGTACCAGACGCTTTACTACTCTTCTCGTTGTTATTCACGTTGTTGTTGTTGTTCTCCAAAACGATCGTCCCGGAAATCGTCCCTACTTTCACGAACTCTTCTTCTTTACCTTCTTCTTTCGTATTCTCGTTATTAATGAAGTACTCGAGCGAGTGCCAAAGAGGAAACTGTATCTCTTCGCCGTGTTTTTTGTTCGACGCGAGATCGAGCAACGCGTTGGAGGAGGAAGAGGACGAAACTTTCGTCTCCTCCTTCTCCTTCGAAGAAGACAAAGACCCCCCTAGGTTTCGCGAGACTTTGAACGATTTCACGGAACGTTCGTCTTCCTCTCCAAAACCTTCTTCGTGCGAAGAAGAAGCGGAAACCAAAATCACATCGACCGATGCGCAACAGAGGATGATTGAAACGATGACACCGATGATGTGAAAACAACAGAGGAAGAAAAAGACGCCTTTTCGTCCTCCTCCTCCTCCTCGCGAAGAAGAAGAAGAAGAAGAAGAAGAAGAAGAACGAGACGTCAACGATGATCTCGCCATACCGCTGCTCTCTGTGATACTATGTAGTGTATACCGTTTTTAATCTGAACAAAAACAAAACGCAGTAAAAACGAACTTTGAAGAATTGAAGAAGAAGAAGAATTGAAGTTTTCAAAAAACGAGAAAAAAAACAAAAGAAGAGCACAACAAAAAGAAGAACTGACAAAGCGACTGAAGAAAAGAAGACAAAAAAGAAGAAGAAAACACGAGAGAGTGCGACAAAACACACATTTTTTCTTCATTTTATATATCTCGATTCATCCCTCTCTTTTTCGCAGTAGGAGTAGTAGTGTATAATAACATAACGGAAGAGAGAGAGCGAGACTAAAGAGAGTTTTCAGAGAGAGAGAAGGAAAAGAAGAGGCGAATGACGACGAGGACGACGACGACGAGGAAAACGAAGCGTGGTTTTGATGGTGGCAAAGAAGACGACGGTAATAATGGGAACAACGCGAAAAAACGAACCGTGGCGGAATTGAAATCGGAATTATCGAAACGCGAGTTACCCACCGACGGGGTGAAAGACGTCCTGTTGAACAGATTGGAGAAGGCTTTGAGAGAAGAAGAAGTTCAAGAAGAAGAGAAAAGGAGTGGGACGACGAAGAGTAGGAAACGACCGCGGAAAGAAGACGAAGACAAAGAGGGAGGAGAAGATGACGATGATGATGAAAATGTCGCCGCTGGAGCAACAACAACAACAACGACGACGACGACGACGAGAAGAAGAAGAACGAAAGAAGACGATGATAAAGACGATGAAAATGAAAATGAAAAGAAGAAATCGAACAACAACAACAACAACAACGAAATGAGTACGACGCGGAAACAACCACCTCCGCCGCCGTTGCGAAGAGGTCGATCGAGATCGAAAAGCGCGGAGCCGTCGCCACCACCGCCAATGCAGGATGACGCCGTCGAGAAGAAACAGGGGGCAGGTAAAGAAGAAAAAGAAGAAGTAATAAAGTTAGAAACGATTAAAGAAGAAGGGGAAGCGAAGAAGAACAGTAGCGCCGCCGCCGCCGCCGCCGCGATGAGAGGAAAAATGCAGAAAGCGAAGGAGTTGATGAAGAAGCAAAAAGCGTTGGCGGAGAAGATGAAGATGAAAAAGATGGAAGCAGCGGGAGGAGCGTCGCTGCTGCCGCCGCCACCGTCATTACCACCACCGCCACCACCGCCACCAGTAGCAGTGACAGCGCAACCACCGATATCGGCGCAACGCGCCATCGAAAAAGCGCGAGAAACCGCCGCCCGATTGGCGGCGTTGCAACATCAACAGAAAAAGAATACGAAAACCAGCACGGAAGCTAAGTTTGAAAAGACCGGTCCGGCGCCGGCTTTACGCGTTAACGAGAAAGGTCAAGAGGTGGACGAAAATGGGAAAGTCATCGTTCGAGCGAAAGATTACTCGGCGACGACGAAAGTCAACGAAAAGCAAAAAATGAGAGAGGCGTTTTTACAAGCCGAACGCGAAGTGGCGATGGAAGAGATGCGACGACGAGGCGATACAGCCGCCGGCGGGAAAAAAGACGAGGGGACGAAAGAGGACATGATCGATCCCGAAATTGCGGTGAAGCAGAAACACAACAGGAAGAAACCGTCGCTTCAGGTGAGTCTTATTTAGAGTAGTAGTAGTCGTCGTAGATTTTTTCTCTCTCTCTCTCTCTCTCTCTCGTTTGTTTTTCTCTTTGCGAAAGATTCGGTTCTTCTGTTTTTCGCACATGCAAGGCACACTCTCTTGTCAGTCTTATTATTTCCGTGACTTGAAAGAATTTTTACCCTTGCGACATCGAACAGCGGGCCGGACAGCTGGAAACGCGCTTAGAATCAGTGAGCGCGGCCTCCTTACCATCTGGTGCATATTTCATTTTTTTGTTTGCTTCAAATCCTAGTAGAGAGGAGAAAAAGGATTTCTTCTTCTCTCTTATGATGATGAATTTTACACTAACGCTCTCTTCTTTCTCTATCTTTCTAAATGAACAGTTTGTGGCTAAAGGCACGTACGAAAAGCAAGCTGATTTCGCGCGTCTCGTGAATAAATTCGGCGAAGTCGATGCGATAAAAATCCGCGCTCGAGAAGACCGGGAAAAGAAACGCGCGGCGCACACGGAAGCGTTGGAAGCCGCAGTCGCGGGTGAAGTCAAAATAGATATCGGAGAAGCTATCGTGCACGATCGACCAGTAGACGACGTCGAGTGGTGGGATAAACCGTTTTTGAAAGACGGGAAAACGTACGCGGACGTTCCTTTGGACGATAGAGTCTTGGAGGACGATAAAGTCGGCGCGCTCTGGGAGCGCGTCTTGAACACGGACAAGATTACAAAATACGTCGAGCACCCGTACTTGGACGACCCGCCGATGGAAGCGCCGCCACCGCCACCACCCGCAGTAAAACTCACCAAGAAGGAGCAAAAGAAATTACGTCACCAACGCCGCGTCGCCAGAGAACAGGAAAAACAGGAGATGATTCGCCAAGGCGTGTTGGAACCGCCAAAGCCAAAGGTGAAAATTTCAAACATGATGCGCGTGTTGACCGAAGAAGCGGTTTTAGATCCAACCATGATTGAAAAGAAAGTGAAAGAGGAGATGGAAGAGAGACAGCAAGCACACGACGATCGAAACTTGTCGAGAAAGTTAACCCCCGCCGAACGAAGAGAAAAGAAAATTCGAAAGTTGTTGAGAGACAACACGAGCGAAGCCGGCGAGGTGTTCACGCACGTGTATAGGGTTGAAAACATGCGAAACGTGAAGAACAAGTTCAAAATAGACGTGAACGCGCAAGAGAATCACTTGACTGGTATTGGTATAATCACGGATACGTTTACTATTGTCATCGTCGAAGGCACTAATAAAGGTTTGAAAAGATACGAAAAGTTGATGATGCGAAGGATGGATTGGAAGTTAACGAACGAAGATTACACGGACGAGGAAATCGAGCGCGCGGAAAATAACAAGTGCACGTTGGTTTGGAAAGGAAGCGGGCCGCAACGAAAGATGAAACGATTCCACTTTGAAACGCTACGCACGGAAGCGGCGGCGAGGAAATATTTAGAGACTGATTTCAATTGCGCGAATTATTTCGACGCCGCGCAAAGTGCCGTGAGCGTTGACGACGACGAAGACGAAGACAAAGGAGAAGAGAACGGTGGTGGCGACGCGATGGAAATATCGTGATCGTCGAAAGAGGGAAGAGAAGATAGCTCAAAACTAGTACGTAGGATAAAAGATTGAAGATTCGAAAGAAAAGGTAGAATACAAAATGTGTTTTCAACACCGCGCTTGCTTTTTTATTAAACACCAACTCATGAGCTCAGTATGTATTATTATCGCTTTATTATTATCATCGGAGTTGTAATCGCTTCATGAGCAACGAAACCACGTCTAAAGAAGTCACCACTCCACCTTCTATTCGTTGGAAATCAATCATAAACCGATCGTCCTTCATTTTATACACTTGCAACTCAAACTTCATCACCGGTCCGACGTCTTGGCCTTCGTTAAAATCGCTCTGGTCCGGCGTCGTCGGTTCGTTATTAGTATTCGTGTTATTAGTATTCGTCGTCGTGGCGTCTTCTTCCATCGCGGTGTCTAAATCGTCGTTATCTCCCATTCGTTGCGGAGATCCGACTTCCGAGGTTCTCCCGTTATTATTCGTCGTCGTGTATTTCTCGAGCGTTTTCAACAAGAACCGACACTTTAAATTATACGGTCCAATTTTCTTCCAGTTCACTTTCAACGCCGTTAAAACTCTAAAGATTTCATTCATCACGTCCGGAGCTGCCATCGTCGTACTTTTACCCAACATCCACCGCTGTTCGCTCGTGACTAACCTCTGTTGCATCAGATTCGATTGAATTTGCGACGGTCTTCGATGGCCCATCGGGCTCGCGCCCGTCGGCGACCCGATCCCGCCTTGTTGTCCCAACATTTGCGCGTTTCTCGAATCTGTTTCCAACTCTCCTTGCTCAAACTCTGCGCCTAGATAGCCTCCGTACAAGTTACGTCTGTTATCCAACAACAAAAAGTACGTCACGCTCGCTTTATTTCTCACTTGATGTCTCAACGCGTCCTTCACTTGCTCTCTGGTAAAACCCAACGCCACCGTCGCTTCCAACGTCTCGATATCGATATTCGTCGCCTGTGACAACGTATCCGGTGGCGGAACCGCTAAGTATCTCGGCAAATGACACGTGCACCACGGATGGTTCCTAATTTCTGCCATCGTAATTCGTTTCAACGGGTCGACTAATAACATCCGACTGATTAAGTCTCTCGCTCCGGGACTGACGTAACTCGGCAACGTATATATCCCCCCCTTTATTTTCTTAAACAAATTTGGAATCGATTCGTCATCAAACGGCAACGACCCACACAACAGCGCGTACATGATGACCCCGCACGACCACACGTCCACCTCTGGCCCGGAATACAACTTCCCGGAAATAACTTCCGGCGCGGCGTAGTTGGGCGACCCGCACGACGTCTTTAAAAAATGCCCATCCCTCATCACGTTCGATAAACCAAAATCCGCAATCTTCACGTTATTCTTCGAGTCCAGCAGTAAATTTTCCGGTTTCAAATCTCTGTGTACGACCATGTTCCTGTGACAATACTCCACGCCGCTCACGATTTGCTGAAAAAAATGCCGCGCTTCGTTCTCCCCTAACCTCCCTTTCTCCACGATGTAATCGAACAACTCCCCGCTCTTCACGTATTCCATGACGACAAATATATCGTGCGGGGTTTCTAAAACTTCGTACAACCGGATAATGTGTGGGTGCATGAATAAGCGTAATATTTTAATCTCTCTTCGTACTTTTTCTTCCATGTGAATGGCTTTGATTTTTTTCCGGTTTAAGATTTTAATGGCCACTTTGTGCCCGGTCAGAACGTGCTCGGCGACTTTCACTTTCCCGAACGAGCCTATCCCGAGCGTTTTTCCTATTCTGTAGTTTGGGAGGTATATCTACGGAGAAGTGTTTACACGCGTGAGTCGTTCAAACTTTATTATAAATGCAAAGAAAACAACGAACGACGCGAGGGCAAACAATTATATTCAAGTGCGAGTAATTTGGGAAACAACAAACAGAAGCGTTAAAACCCGCGCAATACTACCACTAATAAACTAACAGTAAAAATAAAAACAATGAACCGTACCTCCGCGGTGCCTCCCCGATCGTCCTCTTTTCCTTCTCTCTCTGTCATGTTTATACCTCTCACTTCGTATAACGTCACGTGTATAAATCCCTCTTTCAGAGGCAGAGAAATTGGCGTCTTTCTTTGAAACGATTACACACGTGGCAGAGACGGATATTTTGTAGAGAGATATTTTGTAAAACCCTAAACAATCAAAAAAAAAAAGAAAGCCCTTCAAACAAAACGAGGGTTTAATAAGGAACGACCACCAGATTCTCTCTTTCTTCTCTCTTTTGGTGTAAGTGCAAACAAATTCTCTCAAGTCAAAAACCTTCATTCGAGCAGCACACGCTTTGCAGATATACACACACGCATCACATACTAATGGCGGGGCCGAATGCGGCGATGTTGCTGTCGAGCAAAGGAGGCGCATTTAATTCCGCGCAGTTTGTCGCGGGCAGCCGACGAAAAAGTAGTTCTTCGAGCAAAAAGAAGAGTTGCGCAAGAGCGGGATTTTTCTCGAAAGATGATGATTTCGAGAAGAGTGCGGATGCGCAATCATCATCATCATCATCATCTTTGGCCGGGAAAGCGGTCTCCGCGGTCGTGGCAGCCGCGATTTCCCTGAGCTCGGCGGGGCAAGCCGCCGCGCTGTCGTCTTCGCAAGTTCAGTTGGTGCGATTTTCTTTCTCGCGACAATGTGTATATTTCTCTTTCTTCTACTCGTCGAGAAGAAAGATCGGATCGTTTTCTCTCCGTTTTGGATATGATGATGGATTTCATCCGTAATCTCTAAACTGACGCGTAACTACTCCTTTTGCCGTTCTTTTTATTCCCAAAACACAGATGAGCGCGACCACGTCTTCGGAAATCGCGCAAGTTTCCGCCGGCGCGGGTACGATGACGGTCCCAGCTTCTTCAGCTGAGAAAGCCTCGGACTTCGCGGCGAAGAAAGCGCAGTTGGAAAAAGCGAAAGCGAGGAAACAAATGGAAATGGCGAAGAAAGCGTATAAAGCGGAGACGAAGTCTGCGGTGGTGTCGACGGCGAAGAAGTCCACGGCGGTGGTGTCGAAGACGACACCGGCGAAGACCGCGGCGGTTACGAAGACGACGACGACGACGACGCCAAAGGCGAAGGACGCGCAAGCCGAAGCGCAAAGAAGAGCGGCGGAAGCGCAGAGAAAGGCGGCGGAAAAAGCTCGAACGGAAAGTTCTTTGGCGCAAGCTTCCAAGGCGTCGCAGTTGCAAAAAGATAAGGACGCTAAAATTGAGGTTGAGAAGAGAGCGCAACAAGCCAAGGCGGACGCGGCGAAGAGAGAAGCGGCCATCAAGGCTAAAGCGGAAGAGACGAGGAGAGACGCCGAATACAGAGCCAAAGCGAACGCGGACTTGAAGAAACAAAGAGAAGCGGCGGTGGAAAGAGCGCAAAACTCGGAGAAGCAGCAAAGAGATGCGGCGATGAAGAGGAAAGCGGATGCCAACGCCAGGGAAGCTGCGGCGAGAAAGGCGGAATCGCTCCGCGCGTCAGATAAGGTCATATCCGACGCGGTGAAGCAATCCGAGGCGGCGAAGAAAGCCCTCGAGGCGAAGAACAGGGACACCGCAAAGGCAGCGGCCGAGGCGAAGAGACTCGCCGAAGCGAACATCAAGGCGGCCGAGGCGAAGAAAAAGGAGCAAGCCGCCGCCGCCGCCAAGGCTGAAAGAGAGCGATTAAGTACGGTCGCGAAGAACAAGGAAGTCGTGCAAAAGCAAATTAAAATGGTGGACAAGGCTGCGGAAACTAAAGCCAGAGAGTCGGCGCAACAAGCGGCGAAAGCCAAGGCGGAAGCGAAGAAAATTGCCGACGCGAACGTCAAGGCGGCGGAAGCGAAGAGAGCCGCCGAGGCCAAGAAAGCGCAACAAGCCCAGGCGGCTGCGCAGCAACAAGCGGCGAAATTGCAAGCTGAAAAGGAAGCTGGCGCGAGAGCGTTAGAGGCCAAGAAAGCTGAACAAGAGAGAGCACAAGCGCAACAAGCGGCTGCGAGACAGGCGGAGCAAGCCAAGGCGGCCCAAAAAGCGGCCGAGGCAAAGAGAGCCGCGGAAGCGAAGCAAGCGCAACAAGCGCAACAAGCCAAGGCTGAAAAGGAAGCTAACGCGAGAGCGTTAGAGGCCAAGAAAGCTGAACA
>Ga0209308_10002149_pt1 | contig 17340 bp, 18 predicted proteins | sample COGITO_mtgs_1204_3_FD_184806 | JGI IMG/M metagenome (GOLD analysis project Ga0209308, IMG submission 184806) | Pelagic marine microbial communities from North Sea - COGITO_mtgs_120405 (SPAdes) (version 2) | ecosystem: Environmental > Aquatic > Marine > Epipelagic ...
TAATTCCAATCAATATCAAGAGACGTTAAATTCTCCCCAGAAAAACCTCTCCAAGGTAAACTCTCTTGATATTATTTTGATACTAAGAGGCGTTAATTTCTCCCTAGAAAAAACCTCCCCAAGGTAAGCCTTTTTAGATCAAAGTGGGATGTGGAAACACCCATATTTAGCTCCAAGCTGAATTTTATATCTGCATCTCACACTCTTTGGTGGGTGATGCTCGTAAAAATTAATTTTTGGTTGGGCGCAGCCGAGTATCATCTGCCACCATTTTTTTTAAACCTTCACTCCTGATGTGCTTATAATGCCCCTGATTTAAATTTATAATCAAACAAATATTCATATGAACGACGCAGAAATACTAAATAAGTTGAATTCTCAATCGGCACCTTGTGGCGAAACTTTGGGTCTTAGATGTATTAGATTTCAGTCTGAACCACCTGAAATTGAAATAGAGTTTGAAGCAAAATATGAATTTACTCACTCTGAAGGGCAGGTTGTTCAGGGTGGATTTGTAGCAGCTATGTTAGATGCACCTATGGCGCATTTATTGATGGGTCTTTACGAAGAGCCAATTACGCCTATGACTTTGGATATAAACGTCAGCTATTTAGCGCCGTCAAAGCCTGGAAAATTAAACTGTGTGGCAGAAGTGGTCCAACGCGGAAAGAGCACGGCCTTTATGTCCAGTCGTTTGTACCAACAAGAGAAGTTAGTTGCTACCGCAACTTCTACCGTGAAGATTGTTCCGATTAAGAGTTAAACTCCAAAATCCCAAGATAAACCGTCGTGATACTTCTTCAAGATTTCTTTAGCAATTAAGATTCTATGAACTTCATCAGGACCATCAGCTAGTCTTAGCGTTCTAAAGCCTTGGAACATGCCAGCAAGAGGCGTGTCTCCTGATACTCCTCGCCATCCATGGATTTGAATAGCTCTATCCACTACTCTGCCTCCTGCCAAAGGAACAAAAACTTTTATAGCCGATATATCTACCCTCGCATCTCCTTCTTTATCCATAACTTCTGCGCAATGAATGGTCATTAATCTTGAAGCCTGAATGTCCATATAAGAATCTGCAATGAACCCTTGAATAAACTGTTTGGTTTCTAATTTACCACCGTGAACTTCACGCTCCGTTGAATATTTAACCATAATGTCAAAGGCTCTCCACATTTGACCAATGGTATTCATGCAGTGATAAACACGACCAGCACCTAATCTGTCTTGTGCTGCTTGGTGGCCTGAACCTCTAGCTCCAAGAGCATTTTCTACAGGAACTCTGACGTTCTCATATTTTATTTCCATATGATCCCCACCAGTGTGGCCCCATATTGGAACTGATCTTATTCTGTTAACTCCAGGAGTGTCTGTTGGAACAATAATTTGCGTCATTCTTAGATTAGCATTGCCATCATCTCCATCCTCTTCGGTTTTACACATCACCACCAAGAAATCGGCTCTTTGTCCGTTTGATGTCATGATCTTATGGCCGTTGATAACCCATTCGTCTCCTTCTCTAACGGCCGTAGTCTTAAGTGATCTAGGATCCGAACCGGCTGAATCAGGTTCAGTCATTGAAAAACCAGATTCCATTTCTTGATTAATCAAAGGAAGCAACCATTTCTTTTTTTGTTCATCCGTACCGTATTTCACGAGTATTTTTTGGTTACCTGAGTTGGGTGCAATAACTCCAAAAAGTCTATTGCCTAAAGGAGACCAAGCAAGAATTTCATTCATGTAAGCATGAACCAAAAATCCGTTTCCCATTCCTCCGTATTCTTGAGGTAAGTGAGGGGCCCACAGTCCTTGTTTCTTTACCTCTTCGTTAATTTCTTTTCTTAATTTCTTTGATTTGTCGCCCCCAGCATAAATAACCCCTTCATTAGGAATGATTCTGTTGGCTACTATGTCTGCAGTTCTTAATCTGATGTCATTAATTTCTTCAGATAATGTTGAGATTGGTGATATTTGCATTTTGTACTCCTTGACTCTCCAAATGGATTTAAATTCAATCTTAGGATAGTAAAGGAAGACCGTATTAAATTCATTAAAAAAAAATGTAAAATTCTATCTATTCTTCTTAGGAGACAAAAATAATAGTCTGTGAGATCATGGCTTTTTTTTAAACTGGGTAAATAAACAAGATCTCATCTTTTTAGCAATAAGTTGATTTTGATCACAAAGAATAAGGAAGAAGAATGAACAAAACTAATTCAATTTTTATTTTAATAATCTTACTGATAGCAGGATGTTCCAGTGAACTTCCTGAAGAATCTCAAAGAACCATCAATCAAGGAGAGGTGATTGGTATAGAAAGCGATAATAATACTTTTGCCTGGTTAGGGATCCCTTTTGCTGAACCTCCAGTGGGCAATTTGAGATGGAAAGCTCCACTGCAACCGAAACCTTTTAATTCAAGATTTGAGGCCAATCAATTTGCAGATATTTGTTTTCAACCCGGAGGTCTATTTGGTGGTGGAGAAGATTGGACAGGTTCAGAGGATTGTCTTTATTTAAATGTCTGGACACCGGCTTGGTCGACCGAAGAGTTAAAAGAAAAGAAAGTTCCTGTCATGGTCTGGATACACGGCGGCGGAAACACAACTGGTTCAGCGGACACTTACAATCCCAGCAACATAGTATTTGATAATGAAGTCATTGTAGTGACTGTTCAATACAGAATGTCTAACTTAGGTTGGTTTAGACATCCTTCTTTAAGACAAGGGAACGCTACCTTAGAAGATGCTTCTGGAAGTTTTGGCACCTTAGATAATATTATGGCTCTTCGTTGGGTAAAAGATAATATCTCAGTATTTGGCGGTGATGTTAACAATGTGACCATCTATGGTGAGTCAGCTGGAGGACATAATGTAGCGGCACTTTACGCCTCTCCTTTGGCCGAAGGGTTATTTCACAAAGCGATAGTGCAAAGTGGGATTGTTTCTCATTCAGATCTTGTTGAAGCCGAATCTTATTATCCTGAAAGCGGAATATCTGGGATTCAGAGTTCTAAAGAAGTGCTCAATTGGCTTTTGCTGAATGACGACAAGGCAACCACACTTCTTGAAGCAAGAGACGTGCAAGACTTAATGTCTTTGCAAGAATCTGAAGATTATCTCCGGAGCAAGACCCCCGAGGAGCTATTAACTGCTTATAGAAATGTAAGACCAAAGAAAGGTGGAATGACCAGAGCTTTTAATGATGGATACGTTTTAGGAGAAAAAGGTATTCTTGAATCTTTTACGAATCAAAAGATGCTACGAGTGCCGATCATTCTTGGCACCAACCGATATGAAAGTAAGCTTTTTAATATGAGAAATCCGAGATTTGTAAGATGGGGTAAGGGTGATGGCATTGTTGCAACCGCTGCTTCTTGGGCAGGTATTGAAGAGCTGCCTTTGGAAATAATGAATCCGGATTTTTACAATGCGGTTAATCAATACGCTGCTGATTCATGGAAAGAAAGGGCTGCAGACACACCAGCAAGTCAACTTGTTGCTTCGGGTCATACCAACACTTATGTCTATAGATTTGACTGGGATGATTTGCCGGTAATCAACGGAATGGATTTTGGAGTCCTGGCTGGTGCTGCTCATGCTTTAGAGCTTCTTTTTCTTTTTCCTGCTGCTTTTGACAATGTCCTTATTAAAAATCTGGTAGTCAAAGATTCTTATGAAGGGGCTATAAAATTGTCAGATCAAATGATGTCTTATTGGGCTGAGTTTGCCTACACGGGTGACCCCGGGACAGGTAGATCAAAAGACTTGCCTCAATGGAATCCATGGTCAGACCAAGACAAATATATGATTCTAGACTCAGAGGAAGGCCAGGGGCTAACCATGGTCAATAATGCAGTGACTGTGAATTCCATGGTTGATGAAATGGCTGAAGATAAGAGATTAACCTTAGACGAAAAATGCCAAACACTTTTTACAATGGCTTATGGAGGAGATTTCCCTCAAGAAAAGTTTGATACCTTTAAAAAGGGATATTGTTTAACGTTAGATTACTCAGATATACTAGAAATAATGGAACAAAGAGGAGATGACGATGACCAAGACAGTTGATTTTTACTTCGATTTTGCAAGCCCCAATGCTTATTTAAGCAATAAGGCACTTGCTCCAATAAAAGAAAGAACAGGGGCCACTGTTAATTATATTCCAGTTTTATTGGGAGGAATATTCAAAGCTACTGGGAACAAACCACCCATGGAGCAGTTCTTTGGAGTCAAAGGAAAGAATGAATATCAGTCTCTAGAAATGGAAAGATTTATCCAGAGGCATGGATTAAATGCCTTTCAAATGAACCCTCATTTTCCTGTTATGAGCTTGCAGATTATCAGAGGAGCTGTGGCAGCTGACAGTGATGGATATCTTGAAGATTACATAGATAAAATCCTTGTCCATATGTGGGAAGAGCCAAAAAAGATGGACGATCTTGAGGTCATAAAGGCCGCTTTTGAAGAATCAGGCTTGGACTCCAATAGGTTGTTAGAACAAATGCAAGATCCTGAAATAAAAGCTCAATTGATTGCAAACACTGAAGCAGCCGTAGAAAGGGGTGTTTTTGGTATACCGACATTTTTCGTAGGCGATGAAATGTATTTCGGCAAAGACACGTTATGGCAAGTTGAAGAGAAGCTTAGTGAGTAAAGCTCTAAGTTCTTTAAGTTTTACACGAGGCCCCGACATGAAAAATAGATTCATGTTGGCTCCTTTAACTAATTCACAAAGTCATGAAGACGGATTGATGTCAGATGAAGAATTTCACTGGTTGACCATGAGAGCCAAGGGAGGTTTTGGTTTGACCATGACGTGTGCTTCGCACGTCCAAGCTATTGGAAAAGGTTTCCCGGGTCAGATGGGAGTTTTTTCTGATCTGCACTCGGAAGGCCTATCAAGGCTAGCCGAAGAGATTAAATCTCATAACAGCGTTGCTATCGTGCAACTTCATCATGCTGGAATGAGATCACCAAAAGAATTGATTGGTGAAGATCCGGTTTGTCCTTCTGATAATGAAGAGTTTTCAGCAAGAGCATTAACATTGGAAGAAGTGCATCAATTAAGAGATGATTTTATAGAGGCGGCCATCCGCTCCGAGAAAGCTGGATTTGATGGCATCGAATTGCACGGTGCTCATGGCTACGTGTTGTGCCAATTTCTCAGTCATGAAGTGAATTTAAGGACCGATGAATACGGCGGAAGTTTAGAAAACCGTTCAAGGCTTTTAAACGAAATTATTGATGGCATCCGCGCTAATTGCAGAGAAGATTTTATGTTAGGCGTTCGCTTGTCTTCGGAAAGGTTTGGAATTCTTTTAGGAGAATCAAAAGAACTTGCTCAAAGTTTAATGACCTCTGGAAAAATTGATTTTTTAGACATGTCTTTGTGGGATGTTTTTAAGGAGCCCGTAGAAGAAGAATTTAAAGGAAAGATGTTAATAGAGCATTTTGTGGAGCTAGAAAGAGGCAACACTCGATTGGGCGTTGCAGGCAATATAAGAACGCCTCAAGATGCAACCAGAGCCATGGAAGAGGGTGTGGATTGGGTCATGATTGGAAGAGGGGCAATATTGCACCATGATTTTCCTCTTTTATACCAAGACAACCCTGAATTTACTCCTTCCGAAATACCTGTAACAGAAGATTATCTTGCCAATGAAGGTCTGTCTAAGAAATTTATAGACTACATGAGCAACTGGGGCTTTGTAGAGAAGGCTTAGTTTAAGAAACTGTCGTCCTTTTCCAACATCAAGTCATACATTGGCTGATAACTGGCCCACATGCCAAAATCTGAGCCTACTTGACCTCTGGTCATTTCGGCAACGTCATCAGATATCCTTTCCATTTGTCCAACGGCCTCAGCAAGCAATTGCGATTGACAGCACCTGTCCATGGATAAGAATCCCCAAACGGCTTCATCGACTGTTTTTCCTGTTGTTAGAAGGCCGTGGTTTTTAAGAATTGCAGCTTTCTTTTCACCCAACGCCTTAGCAATTCTATCTCCTTCACCTGTATCCAATACTACGCCCGTGAAGTCATCAAACAAAACATGGTTGTCAAAAAAAGCACAAGAATCTTGAGTGATGGGTTCAAGCAACCTTCCTAATGAAGAAAAAGTTTTTCCGTACATGGAGTGAGAATGCGCAGCTGCATTCAGATCTTCTCTAGCCATGTGCAACCTTGAATGTATGGCAAATGCAGCTGTGTTTAACTGCCCGTCGCCTTGAACAATGTCTCCCTCATGACTGACTAACAATAAATCGGACACACGCATTTGATTAAAATGGACTCCAAAAGGGTTTACCCAGAAGTGATCTGGAAATTCTGGATCTCTTAGGGTGATGTGACCCGCAAGCCCTTCATCAAAACCAAAATGAGCAAAAAGCCTGAACCCGCTGGCTAACCTTTCAAGTTGATGCCGTCTTTCTTCTTCAATATTCTTGCATTCAATAGGCACGAGAGATCCTCTTTCCTTTTGCGGTAACTTACCAAGGTTTATATCAATTTTATCCATTTTGTTAATTCTCCCTACTATTTTTAAGCTATAGAATTAAATTCTAGTCTTATTTGCTAAAATATAAATATATTTAAGTATTTTATTGAAATAGGTAAGCATATGGCAGATAAACAATACAGAATTGAAAAGGATAGTTTAGGAGAAGTTAAGGTTCCTAAGAAAGTTTTATGGGGTGCTCAGACTCAAAGAGCCATCAACAATTTTCCGGTTAGTGGCATTTCTATGAATTTTCCTTTTACTGATTCTTTTATTCTAACGTTGGGCGTTATTAAAGATGCTGCTGCAAAAGCTAATAAAAACTTAGGTTTATTGGAAGCTAAAAAACAAAGAGTCATTTCTAAAGCCGCTAAGGAAGTATGGCAAAATAAACACGGCTCTCAATTTCCTATCGATGTTTTTCAAACGGGTTCAGGCACTAGCACGAACATGAATGCAAACGAAGTCATAGCCAATTTAGCAACTAAGTACGGCGATGAGAAAATTGACCCAAATGATCACGTGAACATGAGTCAAAGCTCAAATGATGTAATACCAACGGCCATTAACATTTCTTGTCACATGGACATGACCAAAAAGCTCATGCCCTCTCTTTCTAAATTAATTGATGTCATTGATGCAAAAGCTCTGAGCGTTAAAGGGACGGTAAAAACAGGACGCACTCATCTAATGGATGCGATGCCAATTGAGCTGTCACAAGAGCTTTCTGCTTGGTCGTCGCAGTTGGTAACTTCTCGAGAAGCCCTTAATAGTTGCGTAGAAAAATTACTTTATATGCCTCAAGGAGGAACGGCTATAGGCACTGGTATCAACGCGCATCCAAGATTTGCCAAAGAGTTTTGTAAAGAAGTCTCTAGGCTGAGCAATTGTAAGGCCAAGCCCAGTAATAATTTTTTTAATAGCTTAAGCGCTCAAGACACTTCCGTTCAACTTTCAGGTGAGCTTAAAAATCTTGCTGTCGTTTTAATGAAAATCTCTAATGATTTAAGATGGATGAACAGCGGACCTTTGGCGGGTCTTGGAGAAATTGAACTTCAAGCTCTTCAACCAGGAAGTAGCATTATGCCTGGTAAGGTTAACCCAGTTATCCCCGAGTCAGTTGCTATGGTTTGTGCTGATGTCATAGGTAATGATGTAACCGTAACTGTGGGTGCTCAATCCGGCAATTTTCAATTAAATGTCATGTTGCCTGTCATAGCCTATAACGTTCTCAAAAGTGTGAATCTTCTAGCAGGTGCGATGGACATATTGGGTCCTAAAGCGATTAAAACCTTTAAAGTGAATCATGCAAACATTGAGCAATCCCTAGAAAGAAATCCCATTCTCGTAACTACTCTTAACCCAGTAATTGGTTATGCAAAAGCAGCCGAAATTGCAAAAAAAGCTTACAAAGAGAGCAGGCCTGTTATAGATGTTGCTTTGGAGGAAACTGATTTGAGCAAAGCTCAATTAAAGAAGTTATTGGATCCTAAAAAGCTCACTTCTGGCGGTATAAAAAAATAAGATGGAAGAACTGACCAAACAAAAGTGTGTGGCATGCAGAGCTGATGCTCCTCGTGTCACTGATGATGAGTTGCCTGAATTGATAAAACAAATACCTGATTGGCAACCTATCTCTATCAATTCAGTTCTTCAATTAACAAGAGAGTTTAATTTTGATGATTACGTTTCATCTCTCAATTTCACTAATGCAATAGCTGATCTAGCTGAAGCAGAAGATCACCATCCTGCAATATTATTGGAATGGGGGAAGGTTCAAGTGACGTGGTGGACACACAAGATCGGTGGTCTTCACAAGAATGATTTCATAGCGGCTGCTAAAACTGATCTTATTTATCAAAATAAGTAAATTTTCATGACCAAAATCATTGTCGTTTATTCGGGAGGTCTGGATTCTTTCACTCTTCTTAATGAAGCTATTCGTTCCGGAAAGGACGTTTCTTCTTTGTCTTTTGACTACGGACAAAAGCACAACAAGGAACTACATTTTGTTGAAAAATTTTGTGCACAAGAATCCATAGATAGCAAAATCGTCGACGTTTCTTCCATAAAAGAGCTTTTTCAGGGTTCCTCATTGACGGATGAGATTGATATTCCGAAAGGGCATTATGAGGATGATTCCATGAAATCCACCGTAGTGCCAAACAGAAACATGATTCTGATTTCTTTGGCTTTAGGGTATGCCGTTACCAAAGAAGCAGAAGAAGTTTGGTTTGGAGCGCATGCAGGCGATCATGCTATTTACCCAGATTGCAGACCAGAATTTGTGGAAAAAATGGACGCGGTGGCAAGGATTGCTAATTATTCTCCTATAGCGGTAAAAGCACCTTACATCGCAATGAGTAAAACTGAAATCTTAGCAATTGGTTTAAACATGCAATTAGATTATGGTCTAACTTGGACTTGTTATGAAGGCAAAGAGTTGGCTTGCGGTTCCTGTGGCGCATGTCATGAAAGACTTGAATCTTTTGCTGCTAATAACGCCATTGATCCAATAAAATACTCTTAAAGGCATGTATCAAATAAAAGAAATGTATTACACCCTTCAAGGTGAAGGGGCTAGAGCAGGAAGGCCATCGGTTTTCTGCAGATTCACGGGATGCAACCTGTGGTCGGGAAGAGAAAAAGATCGATCCGAAGCAGTCTGTAATTTTTGTGACACGGATTTTGTTGGAGTGGATGGCCCTGGTGGAGGTAAGTTTGCAGACGCGTTAGAGTTATCAAACGCCATCGAGTCCTTGTGGCCAAGTAATGAACCAAATAAATACGTGGTTTTTACTGGTGGCGAGCCCGGATTACAATTGGATGATGCAATTGTTGATCAATTGCACTTAAACGGTTTTGAAATTGCAGTTGAAACCAATGGCACATTGGATTTACCCCTTAAAATAGATTGGCTGACAGTAAGCCCAAAAGCAGATTCTAGTCTAAAAATACAAGCGGGCAATGAACTGAAACTGGTTTACCCTCAAGTAAATGTCTCTCCCCAATCTTATGAAGGTTTGGATTTTGAAAATTTCTACTTGCAACCCATGGACAATGCAGACAAAGACAAGAACACTCAAAAGACCATTCAATATTGTTTAGAGAATCCCCAATGGAAATTAAGTTTACAAACTCATAAATACATGGGTATTGCTTAAAAAAAAGATTCTATTTAAAACCACAATACTCTAGTATCGCTTCTTTTTTCATTTGATATAAAGGAAAGGATGGAGCTTATAACAGAAAGACCCCAGTGGTTTAAGGATGCTTTAGAGGTTGAACATAAAAGTTCTAAAGTGAACATTAATGGAGCTGATATTCACTTCTTGGAATGGGGAGATCCACAAAATCAGAGCGTCATCATGTTGCATGGTAATCACGCGCATGCTCATTGGTTTCAATTTATAGGCGCCTTGTTGTCCGACAAATATCATTTTGTCGTGATGAGTTTCAGTGGCATGGGTAAAAGTGATTGGCGTTCAAGTTACGAGAGAGACACTTTCATAGAAGATGTATGGGGTGTTGTAACCGAAACCAAGATGGAAAAACCCATCGTTGTTGGTCACAGTTTCGGAGGAATGGTTTCGTTGGTAACTGCAGGGAAATACAGCTCTCTTATGAAAGGACTCTTACTGGTTGATTTTATAGTGTACCCCCCTGAAGAAAGTGCTGAATGGTTTCAAGGTCATCCAAAATCCAGGCCACCGCAAATACGAGACCAAAAAGAAGATTTTACTAAACGATTCAGGCTGATGCCTGCTCAAGAATGCGTTAATCAGTTCTTAATAGACTTCATAGCAGACAAGTCAATTAGAGAAACCGAGGACGGTTGGAGTTGGACTTTTGATCCTTCTACTTACGATACTTTAAAGATAGGCTCTGATCATGCTGAGATCTTAAGTAATTTGGAATGTCCGGTTGGCTTCTTTTATGGCGAACATACGGTTGAGTTTAATTCTCGCAGTGGCGTTTCTGGAATGAAAGATCTTTTACCCGAAGGATCTCCTATTGTTGCTTTAGAGGATTCTCAGCATCATCTAATGCTCGATAAGCCATTGGAATTTGTGGAAGAATTAGATAAATTTATTCAATTCTTCATTAAAGGAAAGGATTAAGCTTTTTCTGAAACTGGTTCTGTTAATCTCAAGAACCATATCAAAATAATAGCAACACAAAGCAAAGAAGCTAAAAACACGAAAGCGACTTGATAATCTCCATACGATTGATAGAGCAGGGCCGCCAACGGTGTTCCTCCTGCTTGAAATAACGCGATGACGGGTTGAGCAAGACCTCTGGCTCTTCCAAAACTTTTAGGGGTGTAAGCTTTTGCGTACAAGATATTGCTTAAAGGCAGTGCCGCGCCTCCACCAAATCCAAATAAAGCAATGATGGCTGCAAGCTGATAAGGCGTATTAGCGCTCATGATAAGAATGATACCCAAACCTTGTAATAGCAATGAAATGGAAACGGCTATTCTAGGATCAAGTTTTTTCTCTACAAGCCAACCAAAAATAATTTTACTCAGCATGGCAGGTATGGCGTACATACTAAAAATTAAAGCCGCTTCTGAAGCCCAGCCTTTTTCAGAAGCAAATAATGTGATGTGGCTAAGAACAGCCATCATAGCCGAGAATTGCAGAGCAAAAACAAATGATAATACCCAGAAATTCTTATCTCTTATAAGCATTGCTATGGCCCAGTCTTTACCTTCCTCTTCTTTGACTTCATCATTTAAAAGTGGTTTGCCGTCAGGCATTTGACCCACGTCTTTTGGATGGTTAATGATGCCTATCCAAACTAAAGGCGTGATAACAAATAACATAAAGATTCCAAAACTCAGATAAACCTCTCGCCAAGACAAGGAAAAAATATCCATTAATAAATATTGAGTCATCAAGGGAAGCACAAAACCTGCAAAGGAAACACCAACAGCAGCAATTCCTAGGGCTCTTCCGGTTTGTGCATTAAACCATTGAGAAACCAGTTTTGAAGTCGATAAGTTACCAAAAAGACTGGCCCCTAATGCCAGAGGAACGGCAAATATTAGAATAAATCCTAGGTAATTGTTCGTGAAATATAACGATATAAGACTAAGGCCGTATATCAATCCACCAATGCACAAAACATTGTTGATAGGAAAGCTGTCCAAGAGTTTTCCAACAATTGGGTATAAAGCAGCAGAACAAACCATAAAAATCGGCAAGGTCAATGTTGTCATTACTCTGGATAATTCCAACTCCTGTTCAAGCTGGAGTTGTATAACCGGATAGCTTTGGAAAGCAAAGCCCACAGCAAAAAAATCAACAGCCATCGCGATGGCTACCATTCGCCATCCAAAGAAGGAATTAGTTGAAGTTGTTTGCATAGGGTTGAGCTGTGATTTTAACTCAGTTAACTGTTATGACTAAGAAAATATCTTATATAGTTTCTGCTATTGTTTTTTCAGTTACTTCCCATAAACGAGATGCTTCCTCTGTGTCGATTGCCCATTCCGCAACACCAACGTAACGCGCTCCTGGACCTTCTTCTTGAATAGGTGCAATATCGCAGTTTTCGCAATAAACTCCACCTATGCCATCAAGCTGTGGGCTGGTGGCACACCAGAGACTTGTTGAAGCTCCTTGAGTGGGTGTCTTAAAACCTTTAGCAGCCATTTCTGACAGCTCTCCATCCTCACCAAGCCACCCTAAGGCTATCATTTCTTCTTTTTCTAAATGCCTTTGAAGCGGAGTAAAAATACCGCCAGGATGAACACCAAAGGCCCTTACGCCTTTATCTTTCATTCGTGAATCCAACTCAATGGCGAGTAGACTTGCGGCTGTTTTTGATTGACCGTAAGACTGCCATTTATCGTAAGAATCTTTGAAGTGGATATCATCCCACCGAATTCCAGACATCTTGTGGGCGGTTGAAGACAAAGCAACAACTCTGGCATTACCGGATTCACTAAGGGCAGGCAGAAGACCTTTGGTTAAAATAAAGTGACCGATATGATTGACCGCAAATTGCAAATCCCATCCTTCTTTGGTTGGGTTCTCTGGACAAGCCATCATAGCCGCGTTGTTTATTAGAATATCTACGGTCAGTCCTGTTTTGATGAAATCATCAACAAATGCAACAGTGGAATTTTGATCTTCAAGATCTAATGGCAATATATCTTCTTCACTTACTATTCCTTCCAATTCATTTTTGGCTACATCGACTCGCCTGGCAGGAACGATGACCCGAGCACCTGAGTCGGATAAAGCTCTAGAAGTTTCTAGACCAATTCCAGAATAGCCTCCTGTAACTATTGCCGTCTTACCCGTTAAATCAATACCATTTAGAACCTCATGAGGTTCGCTTTTCGCACCAAAACCCGAATTGATTGGTTTTTGAGATTCTGAAATCATAATTTTTCCTTAATATTTATAAGATACAAGTGTACAACTTAGAGTGTCCTCTATGCCAATGTTATCAGATGAGTTTAATGGTCATCCAGATTAAAATGATCACTGAGATAAACCACATTAGAGACCTTATTACCTGAGGTTCATAACCTGACGGTTCTAAAGGGGCCTTTCTTCCTATGCCAGTTGTGTACAAAACAGCAAATACTATTCTGCTTATTAGCCAATACATGGCCAGAGCAGTGTTCTCTTCAATTCCAAGAACTATTGATAATATAGCTAGAGTAAAAAATACTGGGAGAGACTCTGCTAGATTATTGAGGGCTTTTGATGCCCGTTCTCTTTCACCACTTCCTTCTTTTAAGAATAAGGGCAGTAAAAGTTGCACTAAATACACCAAAGCAGTTAAGGCAATTAGATTGATCATGATTTTATCCTGATTGAGTTAGTTATTATCAAAATACAAGTTAGAGCTTGATGCAAATTATGTAAAGTTATTTAAGGCTTAAATCTTCGAGCTATTTATAAATCTATACAGTTCTGTATAATTTAAAGATGTTACGTTTATCTAATACAGCACTTACCTTTGATGATGTTCTTTTGGTTCCTGATTACTCAGAAATTTTGCCTAAGGACGTCGACCTTAAGACCCAACTTACGAATTCTCTTAGTTTAAATATACCGCTCGTCTCAGCGGCAATGGACACCGTTACTGAATCAAGGATGGGTATCGCTTTAAGTGAGCAGGGTGGAATAGGAATTATTCATAAAAATTTATCCAGTGAAGCGCAAGCTTCAGAAGTGAAAAGGGTAAAAAAATACGAAAGTGGAATCGTAAGAGATCCCATAACGATTCGTTCAGATAAACTGGTCGGCGAGCTTATTCAATTAACCAATGAATTAAAAATCTCAGGAATGCCAGTTGTTGATGACGGTCAACTTGTGGGCATTGTCACGAGTAGAGATTTTAGAAATGAACAAAATGCTTCGGCAAAAGTTGCTGAAATAATGACACCAAAAGATAAGTTGGTCACTGCGAAAGAAGGTGAAAAGCTTGAGGTGATCAAACGCCTTTTACAAGATAACCGCATAGAAAAGATATTGCTGGTGGATGCGAATTTTACTTTAACCGGATTGGTTACCCTTAAAGACATTAATAAATCTTTGGATTTTCCTAACGCTGCAAGGGATGAAGAGGGCAGGCTGTTGATCGGCGCAGCAATAGGAACCAAGAAAGACACCATGGAAAGGGCCGAAGGGCTTATTAATGCTGGTGTTGATATTCTCGTAGTCGACAGTGCTCATGGTCATTCCGAAGGAGTTCTAGAACAAATCAGACAAATTAAATCTCATTACAAAGATATTCAAATCATAGGCGGAAATATTGCAACGGCCGAAGGAGCTTTGGCGCTGGTAAAAGCCGGCGTTGATGCTGTAAAAGTTGGCATCGGTCCTGGTTCAATATGCACGACTCGAATAGTCACCGGGGTCGGAGTTCCTCAAATTACAGCGATAGCGGATGTGTCCGAAGCTTTGAAAAATAAAGGCGTACCTGTTATAGCAGACGGAGGCATACGTTTCTCTGGAGATCTTGCTAAAGCCATTGCTGCGGGAGGGCACTCTGTTATGTTGGGCAGTGCGCTTGCAGGAACCGAAGAGGCTCCCGGAGAAGTGGAGTTGTATCAAGGAAGAAGTTATAAATCATACAGAGGCATGGGTTCGATCGGAGCTATGTCCGGTGATCAAGGTTCCAGCGATCGCTATTTTCAAGACAGTGCGGATGCGAATGAAAAGTTAGTGCCCGAAGGAATCGAAGGAAGAGTTCCTTATAAAGGTTGGATGGAAGCGGTGGTTCATCAGATGATGGGAGGCCTGCGTCAAAGCATGGGTTACACGGGTTCAAAAGACATCGAAACCATGAGGACCAAACCCAAGTTCGTTCAAATAACTACCGCGGGAGTTAACGAGAGTCACGTTCATGACGTTAGTGTTACGAAGGAAGCACCCAATTACAGAGTAAGTTAATTAAGCTATGGCAAAGAACATTCTTGCCCATAAGATTCTAATCATCGATTTTGGATCACAGTACACTCAGTTAATAGCAAGACGAGTAAGAGAACTGGGGGTGTATTGTGAAATTTATTCTTATCAGTCCAATCTAAAATCAATTAAGGATTTTGAAGCAAAAGGAATCATTCTTTCTGGGGGACCTGAGACCGTAAAACAAAAAGGATCGCCAAAAGTTCCCATTGGAATGTTTGATCTAGGAATACCAATACTTGGAATCTGCTACGGCATGCAGACAATCACCAAACAGCTAGGCGGTAAGGTTGAACTCGCCAGCAAGAGAGAATTTGGTCATGCCAACTTAAAGATATCCAATCAAGGCGGAGGTCTCTTTAAGAACATCAAAGACAAAACTACTTCCGTATGGATGAGTCACGGAGATCACGTAACCGATTTGCCAGAAGGTTTTAAAATTATCGCGAAGAGTGCTAACAGTCCGATAGCAGCATTTTTTAATCCTAAAAACAAAATTTATGGATTGCAATTTCATCCGGAAGTTACGCACACTCCTCAAGGCAAAAAAATACTGAAGAACTTCGTGCGAGATATATGCAATTGCCAAGGACTCTGGAATTCTAAAAATATCATAGATAAATCGGTAGCTGAAATACGTGAGAAAGTTGGCAAAGACAAAGTGTTACTCGGGTTGTCGGGCGGTGTTGATTCTTCAGTTGTAGCTGCTCTTCTGCATAAAGCCATTGGAGACCAGCTTCATTGCATCTTCGTGGATAATGGCCTTTTAAGGTTGAATGAAGGTGAACAAGTCATGGAAACCTTCGGGCGTTCATTTGGTATGAAGGTGGTGAGGGCAAATGCGGAAAAAGATTTTTTTAAGGATTTAAAAGGAAAGTCCGATCCCGAAGACAAACGCAAAGCAATCGGTAAAACTTTTATCGATGTATTTTTGAAAGAAGCAAGAAAAGACAAGAAAGTTAAATGGTTAGCACAAGGCACTATTTATCCAGATGTTATTGAGTCAGCTGGCAATAAAAATGGAACGGCACACGTCATCAAATCTCATCATAACGTTGGTGGCCTTCCGGACTATTTGAATTTACCCATCATTGAACCGCTTAGAGAATTATTTAAAGACGAAGTCAGAAAACTGGGTAAGGCGCTAGGACTTTCCGGTGAGTTAGTCGACAGACATCCTTTTCCTGGACCCGGACTTGGCGTTCGGATACTTGGAGAGATAAAACCTAAATACGTTAAAACGCTGCAACTTGCAGACGATATTTTTCTAGAAGAACTAACCAGTGCTAATCTTTATCATAAGGTGAGTCAGGCCTTTGCTGTTTTCCTGCCGGTTAAATCCGTAGGAGTGGTGGGAGATGCCAGAAGGTACGAATACGTAATAGCCCTAAGAGCAGTTGAGACGGTAGATTTTATGACGGCAAGAGCAGCAAGCCTTCCCCACGCATTTTTAGAAAAAGTTTCTACTAGAATAATTAATGAAATTCCAGAAGTGGCCAGAGTCACTTACGATATTTCCAGCAAACCACCTGCTACTATTGAGTGGGAGTAAAAAATTGACTGAAAAGTTTCATCTATCTATTGGAGTCAAATCTTTAAAAGAGTCTAAAGAATTTTATCGCGATGTTATTGGTGCCGATATAACTTATGAAGGTGATTATATAAATATAGATTTTTATGGAACTCAGATAACACTTAAAGATAACCCAGAAATAAATGTTGATCTTCCAGATTTACATTTTGGAGTTAATCTTCCGTTAGATAAATTCAAAAAATTAGAAAATAATATATCTATGAACCATTCAAAATGGATTCATACTCCAATTCATATAGTTGATAAAGGCACTGAAATGGAGAGACAAAAAATGTATTTAAATTGTCCCAGCGGATATCTGATAGAAATAAAAGGTTATAAAAACTTAAGTTGGTGATTGTTCCTTACACAGTGTGTAACAAGAAAATGGAAGTTTGTTGATATTAAAGAGAATTTTAAAGGCAAGTTTTTGATTATGGCAGATAAAAAGTTACACAAAAGTTACACAAAAGATATAAAGAGCCTGCAAGTCATTGATTTAAATAGTCTTTTAGACAAGGTTATTATTGAGTGGGAATAAAGTGAATAAAATCAATAACTTAGGGATTATTTAGTAATGGTAGAAAAAAGCCAAAGCACTTCCATAACTGAAAGAACGAATATAGAGCATGACTTATGGAGAAAAAAAGTTGATAACACTTTGTTTAGATATCGTGTAACCACCATTCCTATATGGATTGCTTCAAAATGGAAATTAAGTAAGTATTTTAAAGATGTAAATGGAAAGTTAGGGAAAAATGACAAAGGTTCACAAACTACTGTGAAGTTTAGAAACAAAGTTTATGAAGCACATTTAACGTCTACATTACCAAA
>Ga0209308_10002151_pt1 | contig 17331 bp, 22 predicted proteins | sample COGITO_mtgs_1204_3_FD_184806 | JGI IMG/M metagenome (GOLD analysis project Ga0209308, IMG submission 184806) | Pelagic marine microbial communities from North Sea - COGITO_mtgs_120405 (SPAdes) (version 2) | ecosystem: Environmental > Aquatic > Marine > Epipelagic ...
ATTTTCTTATTTTATCTGTGCTACAATCAATCTCATCATCATTGTGATTACTATATATCCTGAGTATGTATACAATTGCCTCTAATGCATTATATCGTCCTTTTTCAATTTTAAATCCAGCACATTCAAGTATTTTCATTACCTCGGGTTTTTTTATATATTCTTTTACAATTGAATAGATTGGACTTGTGACACACGAGTTTAGATGTTCTCCACATGTGGTTGCTTTAAATGTTTGTCTTTTTTGGAAAAATGTTTGAATTTCCTTATCATTTAAAGTGCGTAAAGATTGTTTAATAGTGATTGAGCAATCATCTTTTAAAAAGGATTGGAATACTTCTTCTAATTCTGAAAATTTTTTATTAAACATAAACGAAGGTTGATCATGTTTATATTTATATTGGTTATCTATATATTCATATATAGCACTTGACCGTTGTTTTCCGTCAAGACTATCAAAATGTTGTGAACCATTTTGACCCGAAACCGGATGAAAATATACATCGGGTATATCCCCATCATAAATTTGGCTGTGCAAAATTTCCGACTTCCATTTGTCATCATGAACTACATCACGTTGATGGTCGGGATTTAAATTTAAATAATTCTGTTTGACCTGTGTATATAAATCGCCAAAGGTTTTTTCAATTTTTTTCCATTGCAATCGCTTCTTACGAAGTTTTTCTACATATAAAATCGCCAAATCCGTATTACTTTGTTCTTTAATATCTTTGACAGTAGTAGTCATCGTGTTAATTTTATCGTCTTTGAATGAATAAGTTTGTATTTATTTAAATCATTTCAATTTATGAATAAATAAAATGTTGTTAAAATAAAATGTTGTTAAAATAAAATGTTGTTAAAATAAAATATAAACAGTAATTAATATAATAATTATTATATTAATTATATAAACAATTATTATATATAATGGTAAATTCTATATTAGATAAAAATATTAAATATGCCGAGAAAAATGCGTTAATTGAAGAAGATATTAATTATGAAACCGAATTATATGAGATATCATTATTTGGTGTTGATATCGATATTGCAGTTGGAATGGCCAAATATGATTATGTTGAACAAAATATTATTTATTATCCTGTATATTTAGTAAAAGAATCTTTAGTAGTTGCCCAAATAGGCATATATGAAATTGTAGTTTCGGAAATGATAAATGTAGTTGATAAAGATAATATGCTTGATTTAACTTTAATTAATAAAATATTACCCTACTCTTTTGTAACTAAATCCTTTATTTCAAAAGAACAAAAGGAAAATGAAATAATGGAAAAAAAAGATACAAAGGATAAAGATGAAGATAAATATAAAGATGAAGATAAATATAAAGATAAAGATGAAGATGAAGATGAAGATAAAGATAGTGGAAAATTAAAACCTCTTTCTGAGCAAACAATACAAAATGCTCAAGAAGAACAAAAAGAATATAAAAATACCCCAATTAAACCTTTATTATGGATTAATCGGTTTATGCAAAATAATAATTATGGACTCATTGATAATGAAGGCAAGGGCGATTGTTTATTTGCAGTTATACGTGACGCTTTATCTGAAGTTAATAAAGAAATAACTGTTGCTGAAATGCGTCAAAAGCTTGCAGATAATGCAACAGATGCGTTATTAGCTAACTATATTACTCTATATCAAAATATTAAAACAGAAACTACTGAATTAACAAATGAATTAAAAACACTTGGTTCCAGGCATAAAAAATTAAAAGAAGAATTAAAACAAACCAAAGATGTGACACTTCAATCACAATTACTTACACGCATTGAAGAATTGCAAAAAAAACATAAAGAAACAAAACGATTAAGTAATAATTTAAAAATAATATTAACCGAATTTGAATTTATGAAAAATGTTACTACTTTACCAAAATTAAAAGAAATAATAAAAACGTGTGAATTTTGGGGAGATACTTGGGCGATTACAACATTAGAAAGAGTTTTAAATATCAAATTAATTATTTTATCCGAGGATGTTTATGACGAAGAAGACGAAGCTCACGTATTACAATGCGGACAATTAAATGATACTGAATTAGAAAAACAAGGACAGTTTAATCCTTCCCATTATATTATTATAAATCACGGACAAAATCATTATAAATTAATCACTTATAAAAAACACCGCATATTTTCTTATGTAGAATTACCTTATGACATTAAACAGCTTATTGTAGATAAATGTTTAGAAAAAATCGCTGGACCTTATTCTATCATTCCTGAATTTCTTGATTTAAAATTTAAATTTGAAACAAACACAAATAAACAAACAACCTCCCAAAGTGTATCTGATGTTACAAAAACAACAACAAGCACGTCTGAAAAACAACCAATAATGCAAAGTGATTTATATACTTCAAATGGAACAGTTTTTCAGTTTTATTCTAAATCAAATGATAAACCTGCGCCGGGTAAGGGAGCAGGAGAACAACTTGGGGTAGAAGGCATTGCTGTCTATAATGAACTAAAAGGTATTCTTTCTTGGCGTAAAATGTTATCAAATTTTTGGGAGAGTCCATTTGTTTTACATGGACATAAATGGTTAAGTGTTGAACATTATTATCAAGGATCAAAATTTAAAAAAAATAATCCTGAATTTTATCTCCAATTCTCTTTGGATTCAAATTCGGAATTATCAAAAAATGTTTTGATGGCAAAATCGGTAGGCGGAAAAACAGGTAAATTTAATGACAAATTAATACGTCCTAAAAATATAACTGCTGATGGTGATTTCTTTAATGGACGCGGTGATAAAGAAATGGAGGATGCGATGTATGCTAAATTCTCGCAAAACGAAGAACTTAAAAAAGTATTATTAGCAACAAAAAGAGCAAAATTAACCCACTTTACCCGAGGTAGCCCTCCTGTTACCTTTAATAATCTTATGCGCGTTCGTCAAAAATTATTGTAAATAAAAATAAAATAAGGAACTATGAATTAAATTATATATAAATATATTTATATATAATATACAATAAATATACAATAAATAATCTAATAACTTATAATGTTTATTAATACAAAAATATTATTTATAGGACTTTTTTTATTTGAATTTATAATTGATGTTTTTTTTACTAAGGAAACCATAAAATGTATTCGTTCTAAAAAATCATTAAATGATAAGATTGAAATATTAGGAATTATTTCGTTTCATCATATAATAAGTGTGTTTATTATATTTGGTTGGATGTTAACAAATATTAAACTGTTAATATTGTATATTTTTATGACTATTGGAACAATTATTTCATGGTCGGTTAATAATGGTTTATGTTATTTTACAGTAATGCAAAACACAAGATGTAATTGGATAAAAACAAAAAAATTTAATCATATTTTTTCTATTTTTAATATTCCCCATAATAAAAACACAATTAAATATTTTATAGGATATACCATTTTTGGAATTTTAGCTGCATTGTATAAAATAATATATTAATGTAAAACAAATAAAAGTGGGAGAGACAATTCTTTGTCCAACTCAAATTAAGTTAAAGATTTCCCAAACAAATCGCATTGTAAATAAAAATAAAAATAAAATAAAATATTACATATTATTATAAAGTAAATGGGAAAATATAATAGACGACCTGGTTTTTTTAGCAATTCGTTATCCACATTATTATTTTTATTATTATTGGTAATACTTGTATTTTTTTTATATTATGTGATAAATACAAAACCGCAATTCCAGCAACAACTACAACAACAACAACAACCGCAATTCCAGCAACCGCAATTCCAGCAACCGCAATTCCAGCAACAACAAACAGGCGGTATTTTAAATAATCCATACACAGCTCCTTTAGTAGATAATCGTATAAATATACGAACACAAGGAGAATTATCGGAATATACAACTATTGGTATACTTACAAGAATAGGTGACACAGAATCTACCTTACCGTTAATCGGACGTTCTATTAATAGAAATAACTGGAATTATTATACAATTAATGATAAAAACAGTTCATTGTTATTAAAATTACCAATATACAATTCAAACAATAAGAATTGTCTAAATGAATATGGATGTCAAATGTTAAATGATGGTGATATTGTAAAAATTGAAGGAACTGATGCTACTTTTAAAGTAACCACTTATGATAATGCCCAGGCACGTTATTTGCCTAATGTATTTTAAACCCATAGATACATACATACCATAGATATATAATTAATATTCACCTTCATCTAATCTAAAAATCATTTCTTCAATTTCATCAAAATAAACACTATAGACATTACGATACTTACAACGTTTAAAATCACTATCTTTATCAATGCTTCTCAGAAATGTTAATACACCATCAATTGTAAAATGCGTCATTATTTCATCAAACATACTTTGATATTTCGGCATATCACTTACCAAAGAACCAATACGATCTAATACTTCATTTTTAAATGAAGTATTATTTATACATTTGTTATCGGTCAGGTATGTAGATTGTGTGATGTGGGGTGGGGCAGGAGATTTGTAAAGAGGAATGTAGGTATCTTTACCGGTAGGGTAAAAACGCCATTGCGCGCGGGCTTCCCATTCTTCAGGAATGTATGGTGCGGGAGGGTGAGTCATCTCTGTGTTATAAACAGCAATTGTCGCCATTGTTTTCGTTGGTTATTGGACAATTAATGAGACGAATTGTATATTAATGCTGCTATTTATGAATGAATTAAAGTATTTCAATTTTTATAAAAAATAATTCATTCATTTATGAAATAGCAGCATTAATAAATATAAAATAAAACTTTGTTCCCACGTTTTTGAGGTAAATTCAATTTTTCCGTTTTCATGCGTTCGCTCAGTTAAAAAAAATGATTTTCCGTACTCCCAGTTACTTAATATTGCCTTTTTATTTGGGTCATCTAATAATAAACAAATATCATTCCAAAATAAATTTTCTATATCTTCACAGGAATGACCTATTTTTTTTTCATTAAAATTTTTTAATTTATAAGTTAAATTAAAAATATAATCAGGTAATACAAAATTGTTTTTCTTTGAGTTCATTTCTTTTATTTATTTTATTAATTTACTGGGTTCGTTATAAAAATTGTAAATATTATAAATAAAAAATATTAATCAAATAGTATAAAAATATCAAATAGTATAAAAGAAATAATAGTATAAAAAGAAATAATAAAATATACTATACTATACTATATTTTATTCAAAATATTAAAGAATTATTATACTATATTAACTAACAATTATGGAAAAATTAAATTTAAATAAAATACTTGAGAGAGAAGAATTAATTCAATCAATTAAAGATATCATTCATTATAATGAATCGGATAAAAAAAACATTACTTATAAGCGCGGTATTTATATATACGGCACACCTGGTTGTGGAAAAACCGAATTTGTTATACAGCTACTCAATAGTATTAATTACGATATTATTAAATATGATACAAGTGACATAAGAAATAAAAATGTAATAGAAACATTAAAAAAAGATAATATGTCTGACAAAAATATAATTAGTTTATTTAATAAAAAAACCCAATTAATTGCAATTATGATGGATGAAATTGACGGCATGAATAATGGCGATAAAGGAGGGATTACCTCACTAATTAAATTAATACGTCCAAAAAAAACAAAAAAACAAAAATTAGAAGACAGGATACAAATGCCATTAATATGTATAAGTAATTATTACACCGATAAAAAAATCAATGAACTTATGAAGGTATGCAATACATTTGAATTAAAAAAACCAACAGACAATCAAATAAAAACAATAATTAATTATTTAATGCCTAATTTAAATGAAGATATTATTATACAAAAATTAATTAATTATATACAAGGGGATCTTAGAAAGGTAAATGAAATTTATAAAATTTATAAAATAAATAATTGTATATTAATTAATAACATAGAAAATATTTTTAATGTTAAATCATACAATAATAATGTCAAAGATATTACACAATCAATCATCAAAACAAATTACAATATAAAAGATCATTTAAAAATAATGAATGATACTGATCGCACAATTGTAGGTTTATTATGGCATGAAAATATAATTGATTATATCTCAAAATATGATAATGAATTATCTGTTCCACTTTATCTAAAAATTTTAGATAATATCTGTTTTGCAGATTATATTGACCGTATTACATTTCAAAAACAAATTTGGCAATTTAATGAAATGAGTTCATTAATTAAAACATTCCATAATAATAATTTATATCATAATGCAATTAATAACATGAATCCAAACATGAATCCAAACATGAATCCAAACATGAATCCAAACATGAATAATGCAGTATTTAAGCAAGAACCAAATAAATCACATATACGTTTTACCAAGGTATTAACAAAATATAGTACCGAATATAATAATTATTTATTTATTCAAGAAATAGGGCAAAAATTAAGTTTAGATAAAAAAGATATTATTTCTTTATTTATATCCTTAAGAAATAAGTCTTCATTAGACGATATTTATATTTTAATGGATCCATATGAAATTAATAAACTTGACATTAATAGATTATATAGATATATAGATAAAATGTTAGTTGATAGTGATAGTGATAATTTACCAATAAATAAAAAAAATAACGAAGACGAAGAATATATGTTATATGATGATTACACTAATTATAATAATTATACGATATTAGAAGACGATGATATGAATGATATTGGCGGCTATATAGAATAATAAAAATAATAAAAAATAATAATTATATTATAACTCGTTGATGTAATATAATTAATTACGTATTAATGTAACTTTTCCATTAAGGTAAAATAAAATTTAAGAAATACGTTTAGTGGGAATATTTGAACTCACGATATATAATGAATTTTCGGTTACAATAATATATTCGGATTCAACCTTGTAGATTTTTTCAATAGGAGATGTATATTCTGCCTCGCTCTTAACCAATAATTTTTCTCCACTCTCTCTAATACCAATTAAAACCTTATTGTCTTGGGAGTCAGTCCAATAATCCAACATAATTGGCTTGTCGTCAACAACAGCTAATTTTACAATATGTTGTAAACATTGATTGCTTGGAGATATATAAGTAACTTCTTGTATTTCATTTTCTTTACCGCTCATTTGTATAGTAATTATTCAAAATCTTTAAATAGTTATTTTTCATATAATATTTAATGAAATACTTATTTTATCCAAAATACGAATTGTATTTAATATCATATTTAATATCATATTAAAAATTAAATATTAAATGAATTTTACCTTTAATATCTATATTATAGAGTATATTATAACCAATATTCTTCATTCATTCATTCATGCCAGCATTTAAACCTAAAAATAATAAAAAATGTATTTTAGATACAAAATCTACGACGACTCTTGATAATAAACATAAAGAAATCATTGATAATTTTAAAAATGAAATGAGTAAAATTCCAATTTTAAGAAAAAAAAAAATTAAACTAAACAATTATCTGAAGAATAATAATAATGAAATCAAAATAGAAGAAAAAATGAATATAATGGATGAAATTAATGAAATAAAAAAAACAATTAGAGAATTAAAAAATAAAGAAAAAGACTATTTATTAAAAAACTCACAATATGTTTTTGAGTATTTTGAAGAAAAAAAAACAATATGTAAAGGCAATAATAAAACAACATTATTAGATAATTTTTTTAATAATAATCATACGGACAATGCAAATGATAATGATAATGATAATGATCATAATAATGATAATAATAATGAAATTAATAATTTACAAAAATATTTAATAAACATCGATGAAACCTTTTTAGATATTAATAAATTTATTATTCAAACAGATATTTGTTCTTATTGTAATAAAGGAGAGATGATTCCAATTGAATATGAAGGTATTTTATTATGTAATAACTGTAATAAAATTATAAAATATTTAATTGAAAACGATAAACCATCGTATAAGGATCCTCCTAAAGAAGTTTGTTTTTATGCTTATAAAAGAATTAATCATTTTAGAGAGATATTGGCTCAATTCCAAGCAAAAGAATCAACACAAATACCTGATGAAATAATTGAAAATATAAAATTACAAATTAAGAAAGAAAGATTAGATATTTCACAAATTAATAACCGGCGTGCTAAAGAAATTTTAAAAAATTTGGGATATAATAAATATTATGAACATATACCTTTTATAAAGGATCGTTTGGGTATTAAACCTCCAATAATGACACCTGAATTAGAAGATACACTATGTAATTTATTCATGGATATTCAAGGACCCTATATAAAATATTGTCCCGATGATAGAGTAAATTTTTTAAATTACTATTATACTATCTACAAATTATGTGAACTGCTCGACCAAACTGTGTTTTTACCCTATTTTCCAATGCTAAAAGATAGAGTAAAGCGCATTGAACAAGATGAAATATGGAAAAATATTTGTATGGAATTGGGATGGGAGTTTATTCCTACTATATAATCTACTCTATATGTTTTATTTGAGTAGTTTTAAACATTCCTGAATTTCTCAAATACATAATATTATTAGGATTTACTTTTGATATATTATTTACAACAGCTCCTCTATCTACCAAAAACTTTTCGATATCTAAATACCAATCTAATTCAGGGTGTTTCCCATCACCACATATCAACTCTTCATTCCTCAATTTTCTATTCACCTTTGTAAATAAATCTTTCACTGAAATAGATGATTCATCTTTATTAACAAAAAGATACATGCCTTCTATTAAACTTTCGAATGAAGAAGCACGTGGATCTTCATCTCGTATATTTCCAACCACACTTTTCATAAATTTAATAAATGGGGTTTTAATAATTGCTTCATTGTGTTTTACTTCGTTATTGTAATATGGTGATTTATAACCTAATTTATTATACCACGTTGTTCCTGATGATAGTATTTGTAATATAGGCAACCATATCATACAATAACCACCTTTTTTTGGTCTAAATTTTGTTTTTTCACTATAAATACGTGAATCATCTTCTAATTCAATCTTTTTATAACCATATTTTTTTGCAAATTTCTCTATTAATTTTATAACTTGGGTGCCGGAACTCTCTCCACATTTATATAGCATATCTAAATATATATGAGTTGGTGATTCAATATTAATTATAGCACAATGATTGGATTGAATATCATTTGTAATAATAATAATTTTTTTTCCATTTAATTTAAATATAAATTTATCTTGGATTTTATTGAAATGTTCTACTTGTTCTTTTAATGGTTTTTTCTTTAATTTACTATCAATATAATTACGATATGTTTTTTGGATTTTTTTGGCAGCTTCACTTTTTTTATAATTTGTTGGATAACATCGGTTGTTGGCACATTTACGTGTCCCTTTTTTACAACGTACTGTTTTAATTGATGTTTTTTTTACGCATTTACCAGTGATACATTTTCTTGTCCCTTTGGGACATTTATAACGTGGCATTTATATATATATATATACGAAAAATAATATATATATTAAAAAATATCAAAAAATAAAACCAACACATGACCACTACTTGTATCACAATAATTATTAACATAAAATTAATAATTATTATATGTCTAAAATTTAATCAGTCTAAAATTTAATCAGTCTAAAATTTAATCAGTCTAAAATTTAATCAGTCTAAAATTTAATCAGTCTAAAATTTAATCAGTCTAAAATTTAATCAGTCTAAAATTTAAAGACCACCGGGGAATCCAACTAAATTAGCACCAATACCCATTCCAGCGCCACTTCGGGCATTAGGAGCCATGGAGGGTAAAAAGGTATCTAAAATGCTAAAGGTAGCGGCAGCAGTTAAGGCAATCATAGCAACTTCATCTAAGTTAAGACTGCGCTTGGGGATGGCAAAGGCAGCAATTGCTACCATTAAACCTTCAACAAAATACTTGAAAGCATTCTTTATCAGTTCATTGATATCAATACCAAAAATCTTAAAATCTATATTAATCATATTATAATAATAACGAAGAAAATTTTTTTATTATTATTTATAAATTAAAATATACAAAAATATACAAACGACTAAATAATTAAATTAAATGCCTAAATGCCTAAATGCCTAAATGCCTAAATGCCTAAATGCCTAAATGCCTAAATGCTTAAAATATTACAATTGGCTAAATAATTTATTATAATTTTTCAAATTATATAATAATATATATATGTATTTGTCCATTAAATTACTTAAAAATATATATAATTATATAATTATATAATTCAGTATCATGACGAGTATTTCAAAAGAAGATGCCTTTAATGCTGCGAACCATAGTGTAGAGCGTAAACTTAAGTTAGATGGGTCCGAAAACCCTAAATATGTAGATTTATTAGAAGAAGATAAGCCGATTGCGGGGCAAAAGTTTACTTGTGTTTCATTTATCTCACCCGAAGAAATTATTCAACAAAAAGAACATTATTATTTTGAACAATATATTAAACAATGGGATATGGCTAAATCGGTTGAGAAATTCACCCAATTTATGCATTTTGTAAGCACCAAGTATAATGTTAAGTTTGATACATTGTATAGCGATTTAGAAGATTTTTGTAAAGAAGAAAGAACGAATATTTTTAAGACCAATATGAAGGACGATTATAAAAACTTTTTGGATAAAACCGAAGAAAAGTTAGAAGAAGAGTTTAATAAATTAAACAACTTTCAAACAAATGTACGAGGCTTTAAAATTCGTGGTTGTTATTCATCGCAAGGAGAGGCTGAGATGCGTTGCAAGTTACTGCGTGAGGCCGACCCGAATCATGACGTATTTGTAGGACCAGTTGGAACTTGGATTCCTTTTCATCCCGATGCGTATAAAACCGGTCGCGTAGAGTATCTTGAAGAAACCCTAAATCAGTTAATGAAAGAAAAGAATAGTAACGAACAATCGGCCAAGGCTGAATTTGACAAGTATGTTCGTGATAACAAGGAAAAGGCAATTGCTGAAAATAAGAAGAATGAGGAAAATAAAGATGATGAGAATATTGTTACAATTGAAGGAACCGCCACTACTGATGCAGTTACAAGTGAAACAAGCACTATTTCTGAAGTCCGTAAAGAATTATTTGAAAGTGATAATATTGTAATTAAAAAGATTGACCCGGTTTCTACACCCGAAAAGAGTGATACAAATTAAAGATAAACATTCATAAGAGAGAAATTAATTTATTAATTCATAATATTTTTATATATTTATAATATATAATATGTTTATGGATAATTTAAAACTATATTATGGCGTTTTTGCTATCATTATCATTATTTTAAATTTACTTAATGTTGGATTACCTAAAAATGTATGGACTATTTACGGGTTAGTCGGTGTTGTTCTTTTGATATTGAAAGATAATTTGGTTTGAAGTGTATGTATGTATGTACCCATCAATAATAATATATAATAAAAATTGATTTAATAAGTATTAATTTTATTATATATTATTTATAAGGTCCTAAAATAAATTTAATAAAAATGAGTAAATGCTATCATTGTCAAAAAAAAATAAATTCAGTTGAACTTATCTTTTGCAAATGTAAATGTAACAATCATTATTGTTCTTTGCATCGATTAGCCGAAGATCACAATTGCCAATATAAATTTAAATCCGAAATAAATAAAGAAGATTTTATACTTAAAAATAAATGCACTAATTTAAAAATAAATGCAATATAAATTACTTACTTATATCATTTTATGGATTGTGTATGTATTGCCGATATAAATTAAAAAATTTCATAGTAATATAATATATAATATAATAATTGATATTAAATATAATAAGTATAATATACTATTATATATATTATTTATTATTATGGAATGCACTAATAAAAAATTAAAAGAGTTTTCGTTTGAACATTATACATATATTAACCAAATATTTGGTGACCAATCTGTAAGAGAAATAATTACTGAGGTTTTTCCAAATAAACAATATCAAATGAGCGTTGAACCAGGTGTGGGCGTATTTGTAGATTCACATCATCATACTTTAACAGATAAAAAAAGTAAAGACATTATTTGTAGTGTTTACAACGATGATCAAGATTTAGCCAAAAATAAAAATGATACATTATGCCAATCGTATTCTTTACTAACTTATTTAAAAATCCCTATTAAAAAAGACCAAAAAAAAAAACAAATAGATATGATTGCCATGTATAGAAATATATTATCAAATAAAAAATTCGTAGGTACAATAATAAAAGAAATTTTGAATAATCCTGCCAATAAACGAATATGGAAAAATGAAACGTTAACAAATAAACCTTACCTTATAATGGATAGTAATTTAATTAAAATAATCAAGGATGTATTAGATAAATGGGAAAATTATGGATATTTGTATTTTATTGGTGATGGCACTTGTCCTAAAAATCCAACGAATGGTGATTCTTCTAAACGTAAAAGAGCAATTACAAAAAAATAAAACTAAAATGTAACATATTTACTTGAATGCGATATAAATATAAATTGAATTCAATTACTAACTAACAAAGTATTAAATAACAAAGTATTAATAATATAATATTAATAATATAATATGGAAGTCATACAACATCATGAACTAATGTATAAAAAATATGATTGTAATACGCTGGAATATAATATTGATAGATTGGGCTTAAAACGTTTATTAACCACACAATTGCTAACAGTAGAATTTTGTGTTAACTATTTACTTAATCCTGAAGAACATGGTATGTGCATAGAAGATCATTATATTTCAATTCACGATATTTTACAATATCAAACCCATATTACAGGAAAACAATTAGAAGACCAGTTAAAAAATAAGACCAGTTAAAAAATAAGACCAGTTAAAAAATAATAATAATAATACTATATAATAATGACCAACTTTATTAATTTTGGATGTTGGAATAAAAATGGTTGTGCAAAGGGGTCGGGAATAGATAAAGTTATTTCTTTAGCCATTGAACAACCTAACATAGATTTTTTTATTGTAAATGGTGATAATTATTATCAGGATAAAGATAAAGAAGGAAATAAAAGTGTAAATAATGATGATTTAATTAAAGGGTTTGACTGTTTAAATAAAACAGATAAAGAGATTTTTTTATTAATCGGTAATCATGATATTGAATACACTGAAAAAGGTTGTGACACAATTGGTATGCAAAAAGATTTTATTGAACGGATTAATGCGATTAAAAAAAACAAAATACATTTTCCATATGATCTAACAATGTTTAAAGAAATACCCGAACAAGAAACATTAATAATCATGATTGATTCCAATATTTATACCGATGAAAATCCGGTTTGCTATAATGAATTTATAAATGGAATAGTAGATGAAAACTTAATAACAAATAAAGCAATTATAGATTTTTTGCAAAAAAAGCAAGAGGTCTTAATAAGCACATTTTTAAAGGGTAAATCATATAAAAATATAATTATATGTGCTCATCACCCACTTATGGGATTTAAAAATCAAAAAATGAAAGAAAAAAAAGGAAAGATGAAAATGAAAGGAGGCATTGATTCATATCGCATTGAACTTTATGAACTATTATATAATGTAATTAAACCACACGCTGAATCCTTTTTTTATTTATGTGCCGATATACATAATTATCAACAAGGAGTAGTTTCCATTAATGATATGGATGTCAACCAATATATTGCAGGGACGGGTGGTGCTGATTTAGATGATGACTATAATGAAAAATATGATCCTGCTTTTACTGGAGTTAAAGATAAATCTGCAATTAAGAGCGTTACAGAAGCAAGAATACGTATAAAGGATGACATGACATTAAATTATAAAATAAAAGCACATACGTCATCCTATGGATTTTTGGTTGTAAGCATAGCTGCTGACTCAACTATAACTATTCATTTTATAAGTGTGGATGAACCATCTATTGGTGGAAAACAAATAAAACAAATAGTTGGAAAAACTAAAACTAAGAGGAAGAGTAAAACTAAGAGGAAGAGAAAAACTAAAACGAAGAGAAAAACTAAAACGAAGAGAAAAAATAAACTAAATTATTTTTAATTTTTATACTTATATTTTTATACTTATATTTTTATACTATCCGAAAATAGCACATACAATAATTAATACCAATATAATCCACCCCATCAACATTGATACATTATTAATGGGTGTTGCAATAGATGTCCATTCAATAATCGGCGTAGTGTTAAGACAATTCTCACATAAATCCGCACAATGCGTGGATGATTCAATCTTAATAAGTGGTTCATATGTATTGCAACTATCACACGGTCCCGACTTTTTTGTTGGGGTAGTTACAAAATAGGTGTCTGTCATATCAACTAATTTATGCATTTCGTTATTTCCTTATTAGGTTTTTCGTTGTATAGTGTTATTAAATATAAAAGGTTTACCATTTCAATTTTTGATTTTATTTAATATAGGGTCTAAAAGCATATTTTTCTTTAATTTTAGGAGGGATTAATTGATCTTTTAATTCATCTAATTTTTTAAAACATTTATTTATTGTTACCTCGCTTACCTCACTAATCCTATGAACACTTTTTTTTGTAATATTTAAATTACAATTCTGCGATACAAAATAAATGATACCCGATGCAATTGAGTTTGGTGTATTTTCGGGTATTAAATTATTATTTTGAATTTTTTGTGAAATAAATTTACATAATTTTGTTAATTCCGCATTAATATTTAATTGGCTACAAAAACGATCAATAAAAGATAGCGGAGTTGTCTTACATAAAGAAATCTTATCTTTACTTTCTAAATCATAATCAAGTTCATTAATAATTGAAACTGCATTTTTACATCCTCTTGTTGCGCTGGTTGTATCTAAATGAAATATATTTGCAATCTCTTTAGCGGTTCGTGGGTAATCATTTACACGAGCTGCAACATAAATTGTCGCAGCAATAATACCATCACGGTTTAATCCGCGAAATGATTTTGCTTCTGATAAACGTTTATGTAACCGCATTGCATCATCAATAATAATTTTGGGAATTCCTCCTTCGTTTGCTAAAGCATTAATACGTTGTCCTTCATCATATCGCATTTTTTCATTGTATGGCATTGCTTGCCATTCTGTAAATCGTCGTATTTTTCTCATTTCATAACTTGTTTTTGCTGGACATATTACTTTACAACCATAGGACGAATGTTCTAATAAAGGATTTATTGGCATACCACATCGTGTTGGGTCATCCGAATTATTATCATCTGCACCATAAAACCGCCATTCAGCGGTTTGATCGATTATTTTATAAATAACACCACATGTTTTATTCGTACAAACTAAAAACCCTTCATCACTAATAAATAGCGGATAATCACAACAATCACATTTTTCCTTTTCATCTTTTTTTAAAAAGACACATTCAATTTGGGATATAGTATTATCATTTGAAATATTATTAATACTATTATCAAATTTATCCCATAATGATTTTTTATCTACATTTGTTTTTTTAATTTTTTTGGTTTTATTGTTGGATGAAGAATGCGGTAAACCTATATTAAATACAGGAACTGTATTGTTTAATAAATGCCCATCATTAGATTTTTTTTTATCTAATAATGTCATTATTCACTTATAATATAAATTTCTTCTTGTTTGTTCTTATTAAAAATTACTAATATTATTATTGCGTTTATACTATTACTGCGTTTATACTATTACTGCGTTTATACTATTACTGCGTTTATATTATAAACGTAACAATAATATAAATCAATTTAATTATAAATTAATATTTTTATATTTATATATATATATATATGGTGCCGATGAAAAAAGTGTTGCTGAATTTTTTAAACGTTGTGAAGATAAAGCAAATATTTTAATGCCGTATACTTACTATACGTAAATTGTGTATTTTCTTTTTATGTTTTTACATTATTTTTGTATTTTTGTAAATATGCAGATAATACTCTAATATAATTTTATATATAACAATAGCTATTAAAATAAATTCTTTATAATTTTTTAGTATTAAAAAGTTATTTATTAAAACTAATCCAAAACATATTTCTAAAAAAAAGTTTGGAAAATAAAATAAATATGTTCTATTTTTCTTAATTAAAAAAAGATATGTGCCTATTAACCTGTATATAAATAATAATATTAATAAATAATTATAGTTAGAAGAAAGACCACCATATTTAAGTATATAAACCAATAATAATGTATAACACACAATATCTGTTATTTTATCAGTAGTTTGATATATATTTGTATTACAATTTATCCATTTATCAAATAAATAATGAGGTATACCACAATCTATAGAATCTGTTAATATAATTAGTGGTATTTTAATAAATATTGGTATATTCAACGTATACAGTATTATAAGTGTTATGACAATTCTTATTATTTGGGATATTAAAAGTTTTTTTTTATAGTTTAATATCATATATATATATATATATATATATATATATATTAACCGAATAATTATGAAAGGAATATTTAAAACAGAAACATTTTTTATTGTTTTAGTTGGTATACTTATTAATTTAATTTTACCCAAAATTATTAGCCCTTTTGCAACACCAACTCAAATTAAACCACCAAATGGTGCGGGTAAATTATCATTTTTTAGTCAATTAATACATATGCTGGTTCATCATGCCCAAGTTCCTTTAAGTAGCAGTGTTATTATAGCTGTAATTATATTATTATCATTAGTTTTAGGAAAAAAAATAGCAAAACTTATGTAATATGATTTTATCTGTCATTTATTATTTATTATTTACATACATAAGGACTCCCAATCATCAATCACTTCTTCTTCCTCTTCATCATTATTATTTGTATTTATTAGGGATGATGATGATGATGTAGTAGTATTGAGTGTTTCTTTTTTTTTCATTAATTTTCTTTGATTGCTTTCAAATAAACGTTGTTTTTTTCCTTCTTCAATTTTTATTTTTCTTAATTTTTTTTTTTTTTGTTTTTTCTTTTTTTCTTCTCTCTCTTTATCTTCATTCTTACATTGCTTTATTACTTTTGTATCACGCGACAATTGTTTAATATTTTTATTTCCATCAATTAAATTATAATAATCATCGCTATCGTCATAGTCATCACTATCATCATTCGTGCTCCTGATAATGTGCGTATTAGACATATTATATTATTATAATACTATATAGTTTAATATGAAAATGGTATAATATATATTTTATATACTATATATTATTTCAATTTTCATATTATTTATTAATTAAATGACACCGTAATTTCAACCTCTTCTTTTTTTATTGTTTTTGAAGCACTAATTGAAAGTTCTTCACGTTTT
>Ga0209308_10002155_pt1 | contig 17300 bp, 10 predicted proteins | sample COGITO_mtgs_1204_3_FD_184806 | JGI IMG/M metagenome (GOLD analysis project Ga0209308, IMG submission 184806) | Pelagic marine microbial communities from North Sea - COGITO_mtgs_120405 (SPAdes) (version 2) | ecosystem: Environmental > Aquatic > Marine > Epipelagic ...
TACTGTTACCGTGTAAGTTCCTGCGGTAAGGCCAGTTGCTGTAGCAGAAGATCCACCACCACCTGACCATGCGTATGAGTAAGAAGTTGTTCCGCCTGTAGCAGATGCTGTTGCTGCTCCGTCATTACCACCATTACAACTTACGTCAGTTGGTGTTCCGATGCTCGCTACTAATGCCGCTGGTTGGGTTATTGTAACTGACTCCGTGTCGGTGCATCCATTTGCATCCGTTGCAGTAACTGTGTAAGTTCCTGCAGAAAGCGAAGAAATGGAAGCCGTCGTTGCGGCAGTTGACCATACAAAAGTTTTTGAGCCCGTTCCACCTGAGGCAGATGCTGTCGCTGCTCCGTTTGTTTGTCCATTACACCCAATGTTCGTCCCCGTGATTGAAGCGGTTACTGCGGTAGGTTCTGAAACTGTGGCTGTTGATGTCTCTGTGCAACCATTGGCGTCCGTTACGGTAACTGTATACGAATCTGCTGTAAGTCCAGTGATAATAGATGATGTGGATCCGGTGCTCCACGAAAAGGTGTATGATGGGGTTCCACCCGAACCAAAAGCACTGGCTATACCATTGTTACCTCCATTACATGAAGTATTATTTGAAGATGTAAAAGCCGATAACGCAGATGGTTCTGAAATTGAAATAGTATCAAAGTCACTACATCCATTATTATCTGTAACAGTTACGGTGTATAAACCGGCGGTCAATCCACTCACCGTAGCCGAACTTCCGCCTGTGCTCCAAGAATATGTGTATGGCGTGGCTGTTCCAGATCCGGTGGCAGTTATCGCACCATCGTTACCACCATTACAATTCACGTTTGTAGCGCTGAATGATATGGTCGGCAAATCATTTACCGTCATCGTTTCTGTATCGGTAGCGGTGCCACATGCGTTCGTGAACGTATATGTCAATGTGAATGAACCAGATCCTGAGACGCTCGGATCAAAAATATTGGACGAAACACCCGTTCCCGAAAACGCACCACCAGATGGCGTTCCATAACTCGTTAATAATAAGGTATCGTCATCAGCACAAAGGTCAGGAAAGGTTGAAACGCTCGAGGTCGCCACTGGATCAACTGTAATAGTTGAAGTATCTGTTGAAGTACAGCCACTAGAAGTTACGCTATAAACAATATTATGTGTGCCTGCGCCAGCAAATGCTGGATAATAAAAGGTGCCAAACACTCCAAGTCCACTATAGCTACCACCCGAAGGCGTTCCTCCTGAAAGGGCAAATCCTGATGCTGTGACGCATTTATCTGGGAAGGTATCAAGTGAGACATTTGGAGAAGCACTTACCGTTGCTGTAATGGAGTCAGGGGAGACACACCCATTTGACGATGAGTAATAAATTATGTGTGTTCCAGCGGTTGCAGTAGCTGGATTAAAAGTTGTACCCGAAACACCTGTTCCGCTATGCGTTCCACCAGTTGGGAAGCCATATGCAGAGGTGGCTAATGAAATTGGGGAATCACTCTCACATGCCGAAATTGTGGTTGTGAATATGGCAGGAGACGTCTGCACTGTGATGGTCTTATCAACACTATCGGCACAACCATTTGCATCGGTATACAGATAAGTCAAAATATTGTTACCTGTTGCGGCAGCACCTGGATCGAACGACGTTCCGCCAACTACTCCGGTCCCGGAGTACACACCACCTGAAGGCGAGCCGCCGGTTAATGTAAACGGATCATCGCCATCGCACACGGTTGCTAGATTTGAATGGGTGACTGTTGGCAAACTATTTACTGTTATGGCTATAACGTTACTTGTATCCACACAACCGATGCTATCCACGATTACTGCATAGTTACCAGCTGTTCCAGTAGAGTAGGTGCTATTTATCTCCCCTGAAATTACAGCACCATTATACAGCCATTGATAGTCGTAGAGGGAGTTTGTGTCTGCTGATAGTGTGGTAGTTTCACCAGAACATACTGAATCTCCACCAATTGTAGAAGCGACCGCGACCAGCTTTTCGCAGTTTGCAATTCGAGTTACAAACCCATCATAACTACCCCCTGAGGTCATGTTTGTGCTACCAAGACCAATGGATGTTGCGAAACCTCCAGTGGCTATTACTATATCCTCAGATGCCGCATAAATGTGGGTTGCGTAATTAATGCCTCCTGAGGCTGTTGGTTTCGTTAAATACTTTTGGCTATTTCCGCTATGGTCGAATTTGTAGTAGTATGGCGTGTAACTCGCACCAGAACTGTTTGTAACCGATAACGACCCAAAAGTTAGGTTAATGTTTTGGTACATTAAGCCCGTCATGTAGAGGTTCCCCTCATTATCTACTTGTACTGAGTTCGCATACGTTAAGCCGGTTCCTCCGCTAATTTCTTGGGATGTCCCAGATGTATTGTATCGACCCCAGTAAGGCCCCGAATAGGTTTTAGAATATGAACCGAGCGTCATATTCGTTGAATAGTTGTATCCAGATATGAAGATCTTATCGCTATTATCAATAGCAATACCTGTGGCGTAATCGGTTGATGTTCCACCAGCTCGGCGGACCCAAACACCTGCTCCCGTGCTCTGATTAAACTTGGCAACGTATCCATCCCAACCCACGGGAACTAGACTGAGTGAACCAATTTCCAGTGTGTCGTTAGAGTGGAATGTACCTACGCAATATGGATTACCACTACCATCAATTGCCACTCCCCCACCATAATCCCAATACCAGCTAGAGGATATATAGTGATATCCTTCTATTAGCGTTTTCCACTGGAAAGTACCCGCACTGTCATACTTTACCATTGCGTTGTTCCATCCGGTTGTGCTTGTTGCCGCTAAGGCTGTACTACCTGCGGTAAAGTTTCCTAGGAATCCGATTTGAACGTAGACATCTCCATCGTCGTCGACTGCCATTCCAATCGGTTTTGTAATTCCCGCCCCAGATTGCGTTCTCACCCATTTGAAATTTCCATTGGTATCAAACTTTACCAAGTACGCATCATAATCATTCGTAGTTCCGGAGATGGAGGTGTCTCCAATCGTGATACTGCCGTAAAACCAACCTGCAACGTAGACTCCGTCATCACCATCACGCTCTACTTCAAAGGCGCTTTGATAGAGCGCACCTGTTATAGACCTAGACCATTGATAATCACCATTGATGTCGTACTTTACCAAGTAGCCATCGTAAGAATTACCCGAAAGTGCATTCGATCCGAACGTGGTATTCCCCACCGTCCATCCAACCGAATAATTCGATCCACTTGCATCTACAATGACATCGCGTGGAAGTTGCACGCTTGATCCAGAAATCTGCTCAGCCCATATAAATGTTTGGGCATTTGAATTCAGTGAGAACAGAGAAAGGAACAACAGAAAAACGGGTAAAATTCTTTTCATAACTATAGGGTCAGTGTCTTCTAATCATTGACAAACGCCAATTAACATAACATACGAAGTTATGAACTATATCGTTGGGCCTACAGAAATGATAATTCTCAGAAAGAGCGCAAAAAAAAACCGCTACGGATAGCGGCTTTATATAATATGTAAGCAGATCTACTAATCCACGTTATCATGTAGGAAAGGATTATTCGGTCGGAGTCTCGTTTTCTTGTCCCCATCCTCTCCTTCTTCCTCGCTTAATGTAAATCGACTCGCGTTGTTTTCTGCTGAGTTTGGCACATCGTCCAAATTGATTTGTTTTCGCTTAAACGCTGGTTCATTTTCCAAATCTGACATACCTGAAGGCGTTCTCAGCTTCATGCTTAGGTCGCGCAGTCTACTCAAACGATCACTTGCTCTTTTACTTTGCTCTTCCTTATCCTCCACTGGGTTAGCCGATGGAGCAGTGGATACAGGTCGAGGCGTTTCGCGTTGTGGTTCTGGTGCTTTTTGCTCTGCCTCAGCACGAATAAACGGCTCCCATTCTTGTCCTGACTCCTCTTTCGGTTCCTCAGCATCATTAGACGAATCCGTTGGGACATCCTCCAATGTAAAGCGCATAGTTGGCGCCTCAGCTGGCTCTTGTGGCGTTTCGACAACATCTTGCTCCACCTCAGGCTCAACCTCTGCTTCGATTTCTACAGATCGAGATTGAAGATCGAATTGATCCTCTTCGATCTCAGATATTTCGGATGCTGGCTCTTCTACTTCAGGCTCAGTGTCATCTGTGAGCTGATGTCGTGTAATTTCAAATTCAAAGGTTTTTTGCTCCTCTTCTTCTTCCGCTTCTGGCGTTTCTTCTACCACACCAGCTAGTGGTTGTGGGGCAAGAAACGGCTCATTCGCAGGAGGCATTTCCGCCTTTACTTCCGGTGTTGGTTCCTCTTTTGAGTCTTCCAGGTTGATTCGACGTGTTACTTGTTCACGTTCAAGGTTTACACCAGTATTTGGGTTTTGGTTAAACCCGGTAGCAATGATTGTCACCGATAACGAATCGCCTAAGCTTTCATCCAACCCATAACCCCAAATTACATCAGCGGATGAACCGGCTTCGTCTTGTATGAAGTCGGTGATATCGCTAATCTCATCCATGAGCACCTCTTTATTTCCAAACGCAATGTTCAGCAGCACGTAACGCGCCCCAGTAATGTCGTTATCATTCAATAAAGGAGATGCAAGGGCCTTTTCTACCGCCTTCATGGCTCTGTCTTCACCCTCTGCCTGTGCTGACCCCATAATTGCAACGCCTGATTCACTCATGACGGTGCGCACATCTTCAAAATCAACGTTTATGTATCCTGTTCGCGTTATGATTTCGGCAATTCCTTTCGCGGCTGTAGCCAATACGTCATCTGCCATTGCAAATGCATGTGCAATAGGTAGGTTACCGCACATTTCTCGAAGCTTCTCATTGTTAATGATTAGAAGCGTATCAACGCTCTCTCGAATGTCTTGTATTCCTTGTTCAGCTTGCTGTCGTCGTTTCTTCCCCTCAAAGAAAAACGGCATGGTAACGATTCCGACCGTTAGCACACCCATTTCTCGGGCAGTTTTAGCTATCACAGGAGCCGCACCAGTTCCAGTGCCTCCACCCATTCCAGCGGTAATGAAAATCATCTTGGTATTGCTGGAAAGAATATCCTTCAATTCATCGATGTTTTCGATTGCGGCATTTCTGCCGACTTCAGCAATAGAGCCTGCTCCGCGGCCTTCTGTTAGCGTAGAACCCAACTGCACCTTTAATGGCACTGGACTCACATCTAACGCCTGTTGGTCTGTGTTGCACACTAGAAAGTCAACCCCATCTATTCCTTGCTGGAACATGTGGTTAACTGCATTGCTTCCACCGCCTCCAACACCTAATACTTTGATGATGTTTGAGTTCTCCTTTGGTAAATCAAATTTCATAACTATCTATTTATGGCTGTTATAATCACTTATCACAGTACTTTTTCTCTTTAAAATTGATCGTCTTCTTCGAACCATTCCTTGCCTTTGTTCAGGATCTTATCGAATAATCCATTCTTCTTTTTTGTCTTAATGGTCTTACCCACCGTACTCACTCTCCGCTGCTGTTTTTCCGCATACTCAAACCCCTTCAAAACAAGACCAACACCGGTTGCATACATTGGACTTGCGACCTTTTCATTTCCAGAGGCTAGATGTTCTGTTGGGTATCCGATGCGCGTATCCATTCCAGTCAAGTATTCAAACAGTTGGCTGATGTGCTTTAATTGTGACCCACCACCGGTAATGACTATACCTGCGATCAATTTTCGCTCGTATCCTGAATTTCGGATTTCGAAATAAACCTGCTCAATGATTTCTTCCATTCGAGCTTGGATAATATGCGCCAAATTCTTCACGCTAATCTCTTTTGGATCACGGCCATTCAGCCCCGGAATAACAACGATATCATTTGCTTGATTCTCGCTGGCTAGCGCTGACCCAAATTTCACCTTAAGCAATTCTGCTTGCTTGCGAATAATCGTGCACCCTTCCTTTATATCGTCGGTGATGATGTTTCCTCCAAAGGGGATGACAGCAGTGTGTCTGATAATTCCATCCTGGAAAATTGCTACGTCGGTAGTTCCGCCACCAATGTCAACCAATGCCACACCAGCTTCTTTTTCTTCGGCACTCAACACGGAGTCTGAAGACGCAAGAGGCTCAAGTGTTAGGTCAGCAACTTCTAGATCTGCTTTTCTGACGCACTTGTATATGTTTTGAACCGCAGTCACCAATCCGGTGATAATGTGAAAATTCGCTTCCAATCGGATTCCACTCATCCCTATTGGATCTTTGATTCCACTTTCGTTATCCACTATAAAATCTTGTGGGAGCACATGTATAATCGATTCCCCTGGAGGTAAAACCAATTTGTGCATATCCTGAATTAGGGCATCGACATCCTTTTGACTTATCTCGTCATCGAGGTTGTCCAATGTGATAACTCCTCGGTGCTGAAGGCTTTTAATATGCTGCCCAGCAATACCAACATTCACCACAGCAATTTCCTGTCCGGAGTTCAGCTTTGCTTCTTCTACAGCCATTCGAATCGCTTGCACGGCTGGGGTTATATGCGAGACAACTCCTCGACGAACACCGACTGACTCGGCTTTACCCATACCTAGCAATTCCAGCTTACCGTATTCGTTCTTCTTCCCAACAAGGCAGGCGATTTTGGTTGTCCCAATATCTAACCCAACGATGATTTGCTCGTTTGACTCCATAAATTAGCTTTTGGTGCAAACCACTTGGCTTGCATACTTCAGGTTTATCGTTTTGTATTCGTTCCAGCCAGTTTTATTCAAGCCTTTCTCGTAAAACTTCTGGAGCTTATTCAACTTCTTATCAATGTCATTTGCGTTTCCGACCAAGATGATATGATCACCAACTCGAGGAATTATTTCAATCTCACTTTCTTCGTTCACATAAAATTGATTGAATTGCGCTTTCCAAAATTTATCCTTTCGACAGGTCTGTACAATCTTGAATAAGTCGGCCATCACCAAGACGTCGGGTGTGTTTAAGCTATCAGGTAATTCGAATATGCTTGCGCCAATATATTTTGTGAAATCTGAATTAATAAACCCGTTCGCGATTGGTGTGCGAGACGAGTATTTTCGACTTAGAGGCATGAATCGACCTTGGTCATCCAAGTAAATGCTTCGGCCATTCGTATTAAAGATTCGCAGAATAGGCTGACGCACGTTTACTTCAACACTCAGAATTCCGTTGAGGTTTTCGTATACCTCAGCATACTTAATAAATGGATTGTTTTCGAGTACATGCTCGATTCTACTCGGCACGATATCTACCATTAACGTGGAATCCTCGATGTAGCCCAGATCACTTACTACTTCTTCAACCTCTTCTTGATCGATGAAATAATTGCCCTCACCAAAATCAATATGAACCTCCACATCAACTAATTGGCTGCGATTGGAAGAAGACACGGAGGCGCCTAAAAGGACAAAGAGGAGTGCAACACCGCCGCTCCAACCACCAATATGTATAATCTTATTCCACATTTTTATTCTTGTTCAAGGCTATAGCCAAGGGTTTCACCAATTGATCAATATCTCCCGCTCCAAGGGTCAATACAGTTTCTGGCGTTAGCGATAATACAGCATTAAGTAGGTCTGATCTTTGGACCAACATCTTAGTTTTCAACTTGACTCTATTCAAAAGATTGGAGCTGGTCACCCCAGCAATCGGCGCTTCACGGGCAGGATAAATTGGCAACAGAATAACTTCATCGGCCAGACCCAATGCTGAAACGAATCCATCTTCCAGGTCTCGTGTTCTCGAAAACAAGTGTGGCTGGAAGATCACTGTGATTTTCCGGTTTGGAAACAACTCTCTAGCTGCCCCAATTGTTGATTCAATTTCAACTGGATGGTGTGCGTAATCGTCAATCAAACAGACATCTTCGTTTGACATGATACGCTCAAACCGTCGTTTCACACCTTGAAAGGTTGTAAGCGCCCGACGCACCTCATCGACGCTGCAATTCTTTGCAAAACAAACCGCAACGGCGGCCAAGGCGTTTTCCACGTTGTGCCTTCCGGCAAGCGTGGACACAAAGTTGCCGACTGCATTCCCTTCAAAAACAATATCAAACTCAAACCTACCATCAACCACCTTCACGTTTACTGCTTGTATATCACACCCCTGTTCAAAGCCATAAATCAGCTTCCTATTGTGTGATATTTGGTCTTGAAGGCGTTCATTGAGAATTAGCTTTTCAGACGAATCTGCAAATTTTTGAAAATCATTTCTTAGCGATTCAAACGTTCCATAGATATCAAGGTGATCGGCGTCAAGGCTCGTGATTACTGCGAGTTCTGGCTTTAATCGCAGAAAGGATCGGTCATATTCATCTGCTTCAACCACAACGTATTTTGAGTCCGGAGCTGCGACCAAGTTAGATTGATAGTTTGTCATCACACCTCCAACAAACCCAGAAATATTACCCAGCGTTTGATGCAATAAATGTGTCACCATTGCCGATGTAGTCGTTTTGCCATGCGTTCCGCTGATGGCAATTGTTGAGGTCAACTCTGTGATCTTCTGAAGGATCTCAGATCGCTTATACCAAACCTTATCGTCAGATTGCACCGCGCTGTATATTGGATGCACTTTTTGAATGGCTGGTGTGTAAATAAACAGATCAGAAGCCAAGTCTTCCTTACTTATTTCATCGTTGAAGTGCACTCGAATCCCTTCCATAACTACGGCAGACGTAAGTTCGGTTTGATTTCTATCATACCCCGAAACCTCTGCACCGTTGGCCTTAAAGTACCGAGCAAGTGCGCTCATTCCAATTCCTCCGATACCCAACAAATAGACTTTATGAATATCTGATAGCTTCATCTAGGCCCGAGCAATTTTCACCACCTCAGCAGCGATTTCTTCCGCGGCATTTGGCAATGCATGGGCGCGCATATTGTCTTTTAATCGATCTCCTGTGGTTCTATCGTTATTCAATTTTAGGACTTCATCAACAAGCTCGAGCGCGGCAACCTTATCCGCAACATGGATCGCCGCATCTGTATTTACCAGAGCCATTGCATTCATGGTTTGGTGATCTTCGGCAGCATATGGAAAGGGTACTAGAATTGTCGGTTTCCCAACTATGGTGAGCTCACTTACAGCTATTGCTCCAGCTCTACTTACCACCATATCTGCCATGGCGTACGCCAAATCCATTTCATAAATAAACTCAGTGATAACGACTGGGTCGCCCTTATGTTTTTCGCGCAAGACTTTAGCTTCATCAGCGAACAACTTCCCTGTCTGCCACATTACTTGCATACCAGCATCAATCAACCTTTGAATGTCACCAGCTAACGCTTGGTTTATTGAACGTGCACCGAGACTTCCGCCTACTACCAGAAGAATAGGTTTCGCATCAGTAAAATTCCATTTTGCTAAGGCGCTTTGCTTCTTTCCTTCGATTTGAACCACATTCTCGCGAACGGGGTTGCCAGTTTTCAAAATGACATCCTTAGGAAAGAATTTATCCATGTGGTCGTATGCAACACACACGCGCTGAACGGAGCTTGCCACCCATCGGTTGGTAATTCCTGCAAAGGAGTTTTGTTCCTGAATTAACGCTGGAATTTTCATCCACGTCGCCATTCGAAGCACCGGACCGCTTGCAAATCCACCAACGCCTACAACCACAGATGGCTTGAACGTTTTGATTATTGCACGCGCCTTTATTAGACTGCCGATTAGCCTAAAGGGAAACGCCAAATTTGACAGCGATAATTTTCGCTGAATCCCGGTGATGTTCAATCCGATGATTTCATACCCGGCGGCGGGAACTTTTTCCATTTCCATTTTACCGTTTGCACCTACAAACAGTATTTGAGCGTCGGGGTGTGTTTTCTTAATTGTGTTTGCAATGGCAATTGCGGGAAAGATGTGCCCCCCAGTGCCGCCGCCGCTTATTAAAACCTTAAGAGACATGCGCTAGAGGTCGATTAGGTTTGATTTCGTTGGACTCGGAGCCCGCGCTTACGCTCAGAATTATACCTACAGCTAAACACGTGAACCAAATTGAAGTACCACCCATTGAAACCATAGGTAATGTTTGGCCTGTAACAGGAAAAAGGTTGACGGCAACGCCCATATTTATCATTGCTTGGAACACCAGGCTGAATGATATTCCGATGACCAGCAGCGCCCCAAAAGTTCTGGGGCAATTCGCAGCGATCTTAATAGAACGAAACAGCAATACCAGGTAGAGCAGCAACATAAAAATGCCCCCGATTAATCCGTACTCCTCCAGCACGATTGAATAGATGAAGTCGGAATATGGGTGTGGAAGAAAATTACGCTGCACGCTTTTTCCGGGAGCCAAACGTGCAATCCCACCTTTGGCAATGGCGATCTTTGATTGGGTGACTTGGTAACTCTGATTCATTGACGCATCGGAAGGCGACACAAATGCATCGACGCGACTTGACCATGTATCGATTCGTGGAAATGAGCCAGGAAAGGCTTTCCCAACGCCATAAATCATCCCACCAACAAGCACACCTGTGGCCATCAATAGGCCAATATGCTTTAAGCTAACCCTACCTATAAACATGAGGATAATGCAGTTAACGAATAGAAGTAGAGCTGTACTTAAATCTGCCCTGAGTATGAGTCCACAAACGACAAAAATGGGTAAGAGCAAGGGCAAAAAGCCTTGTCTGAAATCTTTAATGACATCCTGTTTTATAGCGATAAACCGCGCTACATACATGATGAGCGCCAGTTTTGCTAAATCAGAAGGCTGGAAGGTTTGATTGATTATTGGGATCGTTAACCATCGATCTGCGTTGTTCAGGTTCGTACCTCCAGTAAACTTAAACATAGTGAGCAACAGAAGAGGCACGCTGACCAGCAGGGCCAATTGAGCAATTTTGCTGTAATAACTGAACTTTATTTTATGGGCAAAATACATGAGGCCGAGACCACAGATCAGGATAAACCCATGTCGAAAAAGGTAATAGAACGTATTGCCATCATGATGCCTATAAGCCAGCGTAACGATGCTGCTATACACAAGCAGCAAACTTGCTACAGATAGCATAAGCATGATGAGCCAAATGGCGCGATCGCCCTTTATATATTTAAGAAGCTCCTCCACCTATCCGTTGTATCTATTGGCTCTTAAGATGTCTATGCGTCGTGTGATCTGGATCATCGATTGATCAATTGAACCTCACGAACTGCTTTTCTAAATTGCTGACCTGCCTCCTTGTAATGTCTGAAGTTTTGATAGTCAGAACATGCTGGAGAAAACAAAACCATATCTCCTTTATCGGAGCCAATCATCGCATGCGAAACAGCCTCAGTAAGGGTATTCACTTTTGTGACGAGTTCAATTCTCCCATCAAACCTGCGGACGAACTCATCCTTTGCTTCTCCCAAAACTATAAGCGCCTTAACGTTGCTGATATCCACCTCTTTTAACAGCGCATAATCCTCCTCAAATTGGCATGAACTCGCAATCCAAATAACGGGTCCTTCCAAACAATCGAGACTATACCACGTAGAATTTACATCTGTTGACTTGGCGTCATTAATATACTCCACCCCATCTACAGTCGCAACGAATTCCAGCCGATGTTCGATATCAGCCAGTCGCTGTAAATTTTCCTTTCGCGCCGAAACGAGTTTGTTGTCAAGCGCTTTTTCTATTGATTGAATAGTTGCTCTCATGCGGCTTGATTAAAGGTTTCGGACGGCTTCCTTAAACTGTCTTCCTCGATCTTCATAGTCTTCAAACAGGTCGAAACTTGCGCAAGCAGGACTAAGCAAAATGGCATCGCCTTTCTCACCTGACTTGTATGCATTATATACCGCATCGCGCATTACGTCGACTTCGATAATGTTCTCGACCATTCCTTCAAAGGCAGCTTTTAGCTTCGAATTATCCTTGCCGATGCAAATAATTGTTCGAACCTTTTGCTTCACCATGTCGGCAATTTGTGTGTAATCATTTCCCTTGTCTACGCCACCAGCAATCCACACGACAGGTGTTGACATGCTTTCTAATGCGTACCATGTAGAGTTTACGTTGGTGGCTTTTGAGTCGTTTATGAAGTTCATTCCATAAACGGTGTTGACATGCTCTAGCCTGTGCTCAACGTTTTGAAAATCAGTAAGACATTCTCTAATTATGTCTTTGCGAACCTCTAAAATTCGGGCTGCAATTCCTGACGCCATCGAATTATAAAGATTGTGTTTGCCTTGCAATGCAAGTTCTTGTATGGTCATAGTTAAGGGTTTATTATTTGGATTTATGGTTAAATTTTTATCTGTTGCGAATCCAGAATACGGTCTGTCTTCGTCTGGTTTTTGTTTGATTGAAATGGTTGCCTTTTGCGCCTTTATGTCAAATTCTTGCAGAATCTCATTTGTCATCGGATCATCTTGGTTATAGATAAACCAGCACACGTCGTCTTGATTTTGAACAATCCGCATCTTGGATCGAGCGTATTTCTTGACATCATAATCGTATCGATCTAAGTGGTCCTCGGTGATGTTTAGCAGAATAGCTATGTCAGCTTTAAACTCAAACATGCCATCTAATTGGAAGCTACTTAGCTCGAGAACAACCCAGTCAAACTCATCGCCTTCATGCACGATGGAAGCGAGACTCTTTCCGATGTTTCCACCAAGGCCCACCTTCAAACCCGCACGCTTCAGAATATGATGCGTTAGCAGTGCCGTTGTTGTCTTCCCATTGCTGCCAGTGATTGCAATAAACTTTGCTTTGGAATGCTTCGCAGCAAATTCAATCTCACTTATCACTGGGATTCCGAATGCTGCCGCACGCATAACCACGGCAGCCGTGTCAGGAATACCGGGGCTTTTTACGATCACTTCCGCGTTTAAAATCTGGTCACTTGAGTGGCCATTTTCTTCAAACAGAATTTCATTATTTGAAAGAACACGTTTATACTTCTCCTTCACTGGCCCGGCATCGCTTAAGAAAACTTCCATTCCCTTTTGCTTTGCCAACATGGCCGCTCCTATTCCACTTTCTCCTCCTCCGAGCACCACAACCCTCACCGCTATCGCAGTTTGAGTGTGATGATGCTTATCACCGCTAGCATCACCCCGATTATCCAAAACCGGGAAACAATCTTGCTTTCATGCAGTCCCTTCTTTTGATAGTGATGATGTAATGGTGCCATCAGAAAAATTCTTTTTCCCTCGCCTGATCGTTTCTTGGTGTATTTGAAATAGCCTACCTGGAGCATAACCGAGAGATTCTCGACTAAAAACACCCCGCAAAAAATTGGGATCAGTAATTCTTTTTTGATTGCCAGGGCGAAGACAGCGATGATGCCGCCTATAGCTAAGCTTCCTGTATCTCCCATAAATACTTGGGCAGGATATGAGTTGTACCAGAGAAATCCGATACATGCGCCGACAAATGCACCCATAAAAATCACCAGCTCCTCCGAGTTAGGAATGAACATGATGTTTAGGAAATCAGCGAAAATGATGTTTGAACTGAGGTAGGCGAATATGGCTAAAGCCAATCCTGCAATGGCGGAGGTACCACCCGCGAGTCCATCGAGCCCATCGGTCATATTGGCCCCGTTACTCACGGCGGTGACGATGACGATTACTACGATAATGTATATAAGCCAGGTCCAGCTCGCAATTGTTTCACCAGCCCAATCAAGCAACCAGCGATAATCGAATTCATTGTGTTTGACAAACGGAATTGTTGTCTTACTAATATCAGTTTCAACCCACTTCGTTTTGGTCGAGGTGCTGCCATCTGCCGCTACTACCTCCTCCGTAATCACTACTCCAGCGTCGTCAAAGACCTTGTGTTTCATGGTTATTTCACCATTGAAAAATAAAATGGCTCCGGCAATAATTCCAATACCGACCTGCCCAACAATTTTGAATTTTCCCGCTAGACCTTTTTTATCCTTCTTAAACACCTTGATGTAATCGTCCGTAAACCCAATCGCACCGAGCCACACAGTGGATATCAGCATGAGCCAGATGTATGTATTATGAAGTTTGGCCCACAAAAGCGTCGGAATCACAATGGCAGATAGAATGATCAACCCACCCATGGTCGGAGTTCCCTGCTTTTGCAACTGACCCTCTAACCCAAGGTCGCGCACCGTTTCACCAACTTGAAGTTTGCGGAGATATCGAATTATCCTACCACCAAATGCCATGGAAATAAGGAGTGATGTGAACACTGCCATGGCGGTTCGGAACGTAATATATTGGAAGACCCCTGCGCCAGGGAAGTCCATTGAATCTAGATATGAAAACAAATAGTAAAACATCAGCTTACTAGGTTTAGCATTGCGGTTAATATTTTAAGATCATCGAAGTCAAATCGTTCTCCCTTTATCTCCTGGTAAGTCTCATGACCCTTACCTGCCACAAGAATTATATCCCCTGCCTCAGCCATGCTAGCGGCCACCTTTATCGCCTCTTTTCGATCTGAAATGCTTAATGTCTTTTTGGATTGAACTACATCAATTCCTTGCTCCATGTCTCGTATGATTTGAGCTGGATCTTCACTCCTTGGATTATCACTGGTTAGGATGACCTTATCGCTTTTCTTCGCTGCGATTTCAGCCATTACAGGTCGCTTATCCTTGTCTCTATCGCCTCCGCAACCAACCACCGTGATCACCTTTTCATTACCCCCGCGGATATCGTTTATGGTGTTGAGCACATTCTTTAGTGCATCCGGCGTATGCGCGTAGTCGACAATACCCGTAACTCCAGCCTCAGTGCGCATGTATTGAAATCTGCCGCTGGGGGCATTCAGGTTTGACAACATCGTTAGAACTTCCAGCTCATCTTGCCCGAGTAAAACAGCCGTACTATATGCTGCCACTATGTTGTAAGCGTTGAATTCACCAATGAGTTTTGACCAAATCTCACGGCCATTAATTAGGAGGTTCAATCCTTGAAAATGGCTCTCTAATATTTTCACTTTGAAATCTGCTGCCCGTTTCAATGCGAACATCGACACCTGCGATTTTGAATTTTGAACCATGATTTCGGCATGCGCATCGTCCTGATTCAAGAGGGAAAAGGCATCGCTTGGCAGTTGATCGAAAAAGGCCTTTTTGGCCTTGATATACTCATCAAACGTTTTATGATAATCAAGGTGATCGTGGGTAATATTCGTAAACAATCCGCCTCGAAACCGGAGTCCAGTAATCCTTCCTTGATGAATTGCGTGTGAACTCACCTCCATGAAACAGTACTCGCACCCTTCTTCTACCATTTCGGCTAAAAGCCCATTCAGTTGGATTGGGTCGGGGGTGGTATGCGTTGCCTTTACTTCTCTGTTACCAATCATATTCACGACCGTCGACAACATGCCTGTTTTATAGCCCAACGCCTTGAAAAGCTGATATAACAGCGTGACCACAGTAGTCTTACCATTGGTGCCTGTAACACCGATTAACTTGATCTTCTCAGAAGGATTGTCGTAAAAATTCGATGCTATTGTACCCAGCGCATTTGAAGTAGAACTAACCCGCACGTAGGTGACTTCTTCTTTTTTATCATCTGGAAACTCTTCGCATATTATGATGCGACATCCTTGAGAAATGGCTTTATCAATGAAAAGGTGACCATCTGTCTGGGTTCCTCCAATGGCAATAAACGCACTCAATGGATCGGCCATTCTGCTATCACTGCATATACGCTCCACCGCTAAGTTTGTCCCACCAACGACTTCCTGCAGACCCGCCTTGTATAATATATCTTGGAGAAGCTTCACGACAATTCAAGTATTATGCGTTCTCCTTTTATTATTCGCTGCCCTGGCGCTATAGATTGTTGTCGGATTGCGCCTCTTCCTCGAAGCGATACAGACAAGCCTGCATTTTCTAATATGAATACAGCATCTTGGGCAGACATTCCTTTAACATTCGGCACCAAGTTTTCGGTCACCGATCGTCGATCCATTTTCACCACATCAGGTCCAGTTTGAGTAACCACCCATTTATTATCAGGGTTTGACGAATGGATTGGAATATTTAATCCATCAAAAACAGTAAATAAATCAGCCTGAGCGCCATTCTTCGAAACAGGAATATGCGTCAGCGAGGTTATGTCGCTTTGGCGCTTAAGCTCTTCGTGGATGTTTATACTGGTGGCGTATACCTTGTCCGCAATTTCTTCGAAAATTGGACCGGCAACATGACTTGCATAATAGTGACTTTTATTCGGAGCATTAACCACTACAATGCAGCTATACTTGGGATTATCCGCTGGAAAATAACCTGCAAACGAGGCCTGATAAGTAATTTTCTTCCCGTAACCCTCATTTGAGTTTGCAATACGCGCGGTACCCGTTTTCCCTGCAATGGCGTAGTTGGAATTTCGAAGGTTTTTGGCAGTTCCAGAAGTGACGACTGACTCGAGCAACTCTCTACCGAGTTTGGCAGTTTTTTCGGAACAAATTCGCTCACTCAGCACTTCCGTTGGTTGTTCCCGGACAACACTGCTTTTATCCGTAATCTTTCGTACAAACTTTGGCTTGATCATCTTCCCATCGTTGGCGATGGCATTATAAAATGTCAGTATCTGCAGCGGTGTTGCCTGCACCTCATATCCAATGCTTGTCCAAAGTGGAGTAATCAACGACCACGAATTATCTGATGGATCTTTTATCAAAGGCTCTCCTTCTCCGGAGATTTCAATTCCAATCTTATCTCCAAGCTTCATTCGCTTCAGCCCTTTAATGAACTTTTCGGGCTCATTAGCATAGTACTTTTCAATAACCCGCATCACACCGATATTGGATGATACCGCAAAGGCCTCTTTAATGGAAATCTTCCCGTACCCATCCTCCTTTGAATCTCGCATGATTTCTCCATGAAATTCCGCGCGACCATTGCCCGTTTCTACACTATCGGTTAATGTGATATACCCATCTTCAAGTGCTGTAATTAGCGATGGGAGCTTAAACGTAGAACCCGGCTCGGTACTCTCACCGATGGCGTAATTGTAATATTCCCAATAGTCGCCATCATCATCCTTGCTTAGATTGGCTATAGCCTTGATCTCACCCGTCTCTACCTCCATTAATATGACACAACCGTGGTCTGCGTCATGCAATTGAAGCTGTCTTAGTAGGGCATTTTCGGCAACATCCTGAATGTTGAGGTTGATTGTTGTGTGTATATCAAAGCCATCCTGCGGTTCAATTTCATTCTCATCATTAATGGGCATCCAAACACCCCCGGAAATCTTTTGCATCAATCGCTTCCCACTGACTCCAGCAAGCTCCTTTTTATATGCTCCTTCCAACCCAACAGGAGTCATATCTTCTCTATCGTATCCAATGGTTCTTAATGATGAGA
>Ga0209308_10002156_pt1 | contig 17299 bp, 17 predicted proteins | sample COGITO_mtgs_1204_3_FD_184806 | JGI IMG/M metagenome (GOLD analysis project Ga0209308, IMG submission 184806) | Pelagic marine microbial communities from North Sea - COGITO_mtgs_120405 (SPAdes) (version 2) | ecosystem: Environmental > Aquatic > Marine > Epipelagic ...
TGCGATATAAACACGCAATTCATCCTGAAACAGCTTCATATTGTATTGCCCAATTGACTTCTTCTTAATATATTCCCATGTTGCATCAGGTAGAACATTCTGTGCATCGCCGACCACATTATTATGCACAAGATTATTGTAGTGCGACGCAATGGCTGCTGCTGCCGACTTTACATTTTTAATGTCAATAACGTCATTGCGGATATCGCTCATTGTGATCTGAAAATTGCGAACATGCGCATATCCGCCCGATGAAGCCTTAAGATGCTTAATAAGCACCTTATGCGGGGCCTTAACAGGTTTGTGCGAACAATGCCAGCGATTAATTAGTTCATCATCGATAAAGTAGTAGTCTCCTTTGTAAGGTTCAAATAAGATGAAGAATGTCGTAATTGGGCAATAGTCAAGAAGCGGGAGAATTGCTTCATATATTTCCTTATTTGCTTTATTAAGCCATTTGAGGAAAGATGCTACATAATTAAGACAGTCAGCATATATGTCGCGAGAATGTAAAAGTCCGTCGTACAACTTACACCGAGCCCCGCTGGCAGCTTTCTTTGGCACAGCACCGTTTTCTCGCGAGCGAACTTCATCACGTTTCTTCTTCAAATAAGATGACTTTGCTCGACCCATTGGTACTGCACCTCCTTGCACCTTGAAGACACTAAAATTACATTCTACATTCAATTGCAACGCATTTAGTTTAGTCTTACCACTCTTCCCTAGAAATACAGTAGATCCCTCAATTTTGTAAATAGGTAGTTTGTAATTACGCATATTAGGAATATCTTCAGAATTGTATCTAAAATCACCGACATTGCGAAGATGGATAGGCAAGAACAGTGCGCAAACTCGTTCAAGAGCAGCATCCTCATCTTCTTCGGCAACTTGTCGCAAATTCTCCACATATTCGGCATTAGGTAGGAGAAATGTGAATCCATCAGATAGTTTCTTGGATTTGAGAAGATCATCAAACTCCGAAAGCTCACTAAAGAAACTAGCAACTTCTGGATAAGTGCTACTCAACCATTTCTTAAAGACCACCATTAGTATTCATATATATTTCTAATCTTTAATATGGTTGAAAAAAATTAAGCAATCTATTGCAATTTAATAGATTAGATTGCACCGTATTTAATATCGATCCAATTCATTGTGCTAATCATGTTCATACGACAGCATTCGCGTAAAGGTATTCCTAGATCTTCAAAGATCTTACTAGCGATAATCATCTTATCCTTGCGCGTTGAAGAATAGCGAGTAATAGTCATACCTTTTGTGTGTATTGCTAACATGGCAACATAATGTGGATAAAACGCACCGATATCGTACCCACAATTGCAGCGAACCATCTCCTTCATGATGGTATAGTTTAATATTATACAATACAGTTCATTTTTTTAATACAATACAATAGAATAATATGATTAAAAAATAGAAACGAGTTCAAGTAGCACCTTATTCCATGGTGAAAGGCATAGCTGCGTCAGCGCCAGAGACAGAGGCGTTTGATGCAATAGCCGGAGGATCAACATTAGAGACACTGCTAATGTCAAGTCCGTCGTAGGCGTCTTCATCGAAGAGATCGGCGCGATCTTCAGCAGTGATAATGCGATTCACACCACCGCGAACAGCGAGCTTAACGAGCGTGTTCGTGATCTGACGCGAGTTTGAATACCCTTGCGATGAAGTAAATGATGTGTCAGACATATCAATATTGGTCGTAAGCTTCGCACCACTCTTGATAACCTCATGAAGATTTGAGTAGTTAATCGACACGCCTTCCCAATGACCGGTAATCTGGCGAGTCGCGGGATCACCGTACTTAACATCATAGCGAAGACGATCTGGTTCCTTCTGACTCTTCTTATTCACCTTGATGTAAAGCATTGGCCTGTCCATGGAAGCGTAAGTGCCGTCTGGCTTCTTGAATTGCTCGGCATGAAACATATTCACATTTGGAGTCCTCACCGGGTGATAAGTCTTGTCTTCGGCCATTTTCTTTGCAGCAGCTGCCCAACATTCTTCGAATGTCTTCAAAGCCTTGCCAAATGGCTCACCGTGCTTATCAACAGCGTCGTATTGCACCTTAATGCGAGGATCGTAAGACCTCTTCTCAGGTGGATCAACTGCACCAACAGGTACCAGATTCATGGCCAAACCAGCCAAAACCTTAGATCCATCTTCACACAGAATGTAAGTTTTGTAGTAATCAGTTGGAAATTTGCCATCAAGAGATCTCTTTTCAGAGCGCTCAATGATAACAAAGTTTTCACCATGCTTCTCATATGCAGCCATAATTTGGTTCGGGGAGAGTGCGGACATTTTTCGGATCGATGACGTGTGTATTCGATTGTACAATCAAATGTATGTTTTTACTTAAATGGATTTCAATTTTTTAATCTTATAAATATACATCTTACAATGAAGATCGAGGTACTTATTAAATGGGTAGATTACTTCATCAAATCGGTCGCAGTTGATGAAAACAATGCACGCGCACGTGCTCGCATTGTTGCACTTCAGTCAGTCAAAAAAATTATTTCTAATGCCGGGGAAGCATCAACTGACTTAACAATCGCAGACATTAATACTCTTAATCTATCAAATTACATGAAAGATAAATTATCGCAGGTTATAGCTGACGGAAAGTCGCCGAAATTGGAATTTATCGATGATCTCTCAGCTATTCACGGTATCGGACACAAACGCGCGCGCGAACTCATTGCGATTGGTGTTAAAAGTATGAAAGATTTACGTAGCGCTAAATATTGGAAGGTGTTGCCGAATGAAGCACAGGTATATCTTAAACATGATGTTATTACAAGCATCAAACGTGTTATTATCGACCAGATTCGCAATAAGCTAAATAGAGTATTAGGTGAAAAGAACTTCATTATTTGTGGAAGCTATAGGAGGTGTAAGCCATTTAGTTCCGACATAGATGTCTTGTGCAGCATTCCACTTATTGACGCGATGGACCGCATAAAAACTCATTTCCGAATTGAAATTTATGCAATGGGTGAAGAAAAGGCCAGTGCTATTATTCAATGGCAAGGTGAGTCGTATAAAATCGATGTCATGGTATGTAGTGTTGAGTCTTATCCATATTTCTTACTTTATCTAACCGGTAGCAAAGAGAACAACATTATTATGCGAGGGAAGGCTAAGGAGATGGGTATGAAACTTAACCAATCCGAACTTACACGTGGTAAGACAAGCTTGCCTGCAAAGACAGAACGCGATATATTTAATCATCTCAAACTGCCATATAAGGAACCCTGTGATCGATAGATAGATAATGGATTCTACTACAGTATATAAAAATTGAATAAGATATAGCAATAACCAATCATGCAGTCAATTGTTGAACGTAATCTTGCTGATCCAACTCTTCCTTATGTGTTCTTCTATGGGGAACACCGACCTAATGGTGTATTCTCAAATTTTTACATGTCAAATCAGACAAAGAATTATGGAAACAGGACCATGACATTCCACTCCAATGAACAATTTATTATGTATGAAAAAGCGATCTTAATGGGTGATATTAACACTGCAAATGATATTATGCTCTCAGATTCTCCGTTGCAATGTAAGCTCCTTGGTCGGCGAGTCTCGCCCTGGGATGAAGAAGTATGGAAAGATAACGTGCTTAGTATTTGTATTGAAGGCCTACGCGCTAAGTTTGCCGCGCCAGATCTTGCCCGCGCACTTCTTCAAACCGGAAATGCAATCTTAGCCGAAGCCGCGCCTCGCGATCTGATTTGGGGTATTGGCTACGGGTCTAATAATCCAAATTCTTCTAATTACACACGCTGGCGTGGTACTAATTACCTTGGAATCTGTCTTATGGAGGTCCGGACCGAACTCCGTGGCTAAGCTATTGATTTTTTGTAAATGAAATATTAAATCTTCCATTCAAAATATAATACATATATTATAGTCATGACTACGGAACAGATAGTTAAGTCGATCTTTAAGAAGAAAAACAAGGGTGGTCGCCCCCGCACCGAATATGAAGACTTTGTAGCAGCTATTCATGAAGGTAATGCCCCGTCTGGTCCAATTGTGCAAACTCAAGCTATGCCGAGTAGCCTACTTGTCGATAAGTTTGAGAAAACACATATGATCGAAGATTCTGATGAAACGGATACCTACATGCGAAATATGCTAACATGTCAATTACCTGATCCACCACTGTTCGAAGCCGATGAGGTAAGGCGTGATTGTGGGCAAGTTCAAAAGCTCAATCTACTTCATGGCGGAGCCCGATCTAACCTTACACCACGACACCCCGACGCATTTCTTGGTGAATTTGCCCATGACCCTATTGAACCCGATATGCGAAAGCACACAGATATGATGAGATATCGCTATAAGAGATTTACGAAATGGTACAGTGATTCAGATGCTTCTGTTCCTGAAACTCCAACCTCCGAAAAAGTCGCGCGTAAGAATCAGATTAAGGTAGATGCACACATCAAACCGCGTTTAGAAGATCGCTTCGCATTAAATCCTCAGATAGTCGGTCGCCCTGGAGGCGCACCTAACCCGAAACACTCGATGAAATCAAATGCTTCACATGTTGAACACAGTGATATTCGACGCGAAGATTTTAATCCTCATATGATTCGTAAGAGCGCGGAGGGGCGATTTAGTGGTAGAATTCCGACTAAGCATATAAAAACTGACCAAACTCTTGCTATTGAACAATATGCTACGCCACGCACACATTTTGTCGCGCCTGAAGACCCCGCATCCGCGGCATACAAAGCTGATGGTGATCATGTTTCGGCCGAAAGTAAGGCGGCAGTTAATACTCGTATGGCTCTTGAAGCGATTAAGCGCTCAATTAATAGTGAAGGGACTCAGGCAATGGGTGTTCTGTCAGATATCCGGGCTAACCCACTAAAAGCTGTTCCTATTGAATCGAATGCGTCTCGCGTTGTTGAAGACACATTAGATCACTTCATTGTCGAAAGTGCAGTCGCTGCCGTTCGAAAACAGAAAAAGTATGATGAGAATGCAGCTCGCAATGTTGCCCGTAAGACAGAGGTTGCTATGCGCGAACGCGGGATGACTGCGCGCGTATCCCGTGCCGCAATTGAACATAATCGGCCAAGTCGTCGAGCTGTTGCTGATTTGAAGGGGCATGAATTTACAACTCATAACTACAGTACTGCACAGCCTTATGTTGGCCCACGAGTTAATAACACTATTGGAGACTCAATGGAGTATCGTGATGTATTTAATGATACAAATCGAAAATCTCGCCATGAGAGATTTGAAAGCCGAATTCATGAGTTCAATGCTACACAAGACGGAGATCGTGAAGTAAATGAATTCACACCACGCCGCTCAAAGGCATATAGTGCAACCAAAACCCGATTCCTTATGACGAAAGGCCATGAATCCGATGCCCTTGGCCACGACTGGTAAAAAATATAAAATAGATAATTTACCATTGCGTAATTTGATGATATACGACTACTTTTATTTTGCGGTAGTTAAATGTTATACATGGTTTAAGGCGCGGTACATAATCAAGCGGAAGTTTAACACATATCATCATTTTACGTGATTGAAAAATGCGCCATATTACTTCAGCAAGAGATGGGGCATAATATTTTTTCGTGCATGTTAATGCCATATCATCATTAAACACGCCATCTACATACCATGGTGGATCAATAAATATTATATCACTTTGCACAAGATTGGCATAATTAATGTAATGAACGAAGTTTCCACATAGAACGCGAACATTGTTCTTATTGTATAATTTTAGATTTTGTCGTAAATATTCAGCTGTTTTAGCTTTAATTTCAAATGCATAAACGCGCTTATAATAGGAGGCAAACGCCAACGTATTACCCCCGACGTTTGCTGTCGCATCGATTATGGACGAGGGATATCGGCCATAAATTGAATAGAACTCTTCTACGATATCTTTAGATTGATGTTTAGCTAATTTGTAAGGGGTTATTGAAGTTGTTGCTTCGACAGTTAGACGAAGATCTTTATGATCTACATACTCACAATCAAATAAGTATTGATATTTGTCAAGTGTTGCATCCTCCTCCATTTTTACATTTCATACTGCCATCTCTTAATTTGATTTAAAAATTGAAACGAAACATTTTATAAACATGGATCTTTCTCAATCTATCCCATTCGAGAACTTCGCTCTTGAACAGCTGTATAATTATTTACCACGCGAAGCCAGATCAAAAGCATATTATGATCAATCATTTAGCATTTCAAACATCACGTGGTACGACAGTGGTATATTTGTGTGTAATATTAAAGGCGGCGCAAATATAACATCTGACAAATGGGGAAACCCAATTTTGCAGTTCCGCTCGTCCAATTATAACATTATTGCATCTTTGCTTACGAAGGCGTCTCCAATATATAGCGATAATTTCGTGTATCTTGATGGGGATAAACTTACACATGACAACATCATATCACTGAGTTATATGACAGCTGAAGACTTTAGGAAATACCCAAATGCAATAACAAACACGCGAAGAAAAATCACATCTAATATTATGAAAGAGATCCCACGCGCGCTTAACACAGAAGATTTTGATGTTTATATGAAAGAAATTTTGAAAAACACCCCTGAAGAATCGGGTGTTTTTAATAACGAAGAAGCATTTAATATACCATTTGATCCACCCAGAAATTACATCAGGCACTATCATAGTATTATGATCGGTTCCTGATCGATTTGAATAAGTCATAAGATTTATATTTTTTTCTTACGATATTCAATTTGATTTAAAAAAGTGAAACATCATAATAATAATGATCATGTTGTCAATTGGGGATATATCTCGTATTGTATCCGATAAGGGTTTGAAAAGTCTTAAAAATCAGAATTTATTTTACTGGGAAGACTCCGATAGTGGTATCACCATCATTTATGATAGCAAAAATGGATCTAATCTTTCTCACAATGGATTAATTATGTCATCTCGCGGCGAAGTTATCGCGTGTCCAGCGCCTTCATGTGGGGTGGCGAGACAAGAAATGGCGCCCTTTCTCGGCAAACCAATTTATGATGGAACTTCATGTGTGCTTTACTACAATCAGCTTAATGATAAATGGCAAGCATCAACGCGTCGATCTCTTCACATGACTGAGACGCCACATGGTATGTCATGCACGTTAATGCAAGGGTTAATTGAAGCTGCCGGCGGTGATGTCGAATTTGACAGACAATGTGCGCAATTAAATAGGAGCCTTTGTTATACTATCGGCTACCATTGTAAATCTCATCACTTTACTTCTCTTGATAACTTCATTTGGAGTATTTATACATGTGATAAGGAAGGTGTTGAAGCAACTGACGTTTCTCTCCCGAGTCAGTGGATTAATGATACTGCTATTCCATTTGAGTCAGTTTCTCAAGCTGAGAGGTGGGCTGAAGAAACTCGCGGTTTTGGGGTGCTTTTGCAAAGTGAAGCTAATAACACACAACGGACGGTTATTCAGACAGATAAGATGATTCACGCACGAGTCTCTTTCTATTCCAATAGTCTCAACAACGAAATCAAAGCTCACGGGTATGATAAGATGACATATATTCTCACAAAGTATTTGCAAAAGCCCGACAATCTACGCAAAGATTTCGTGAAGAAGTACCCTCATTTCGAAAAAATATGCGATGAAGCTGTTAAATGTTTTAACAAATGCATCACGTCTATTAAGTTTAACAATCCTGATCCATATGAATCCAATCTCAATGAAGCAATTCGCGAGACCATTTCGTCTTCTACCATTAAGCGCTACACACATATTATTGACAATTTTCTTAGATCAAAGGCGAAATTTGACATACTTTATCGATATGTTCAAGCGCTCAATTTTGAATATAATTGAGCTTAGAACATTATAGTGAATTACTCACCCTGAGATATTACGAATGCATTGTGTTCGATTTTTTTCATTACCGATCACTAACATCACTCTTAAATGCTATCGTTGCACGACGAGATTCTTCCGGAGCCCAATTCTGTGTGAAGCCATCTGTGTGATCAGGCAACTCAACATCCGGATACACTTCTCTTGGTGCCAATGGTGGGGGGTGTCGCTTATACGAAAGTGGTCCGGCATTAACACCGTTTAAACTGGGAATTGGACTAGTGATAATTTTAACACCTGGCGGCACCTTAATAGGACCAGATGCAGTCATCTGAAAATTAGGTGGCGGTGATGGTGTTGGCGGTGATGGTGTTGATGAAAACAATTTCTTGACAAACTCCATTCTTAAAAATAGAACTATATTCTATTTTAGAAAAAAATCGGATTATATTGATTCATTATTCGGTAGCAATAACTTCGCTATCTTCTGGTCCATTTAACGCTTCGACTACTTTAGCCAATGTCTCATGAATTCGTGAAACATTATATTCGATAGATGCAATACGCGCTTCCATAGATGCAACCTTACCTATGACTTCCATAAGCTGCGGATCAGTTTCACGCAGTTCGCTTAACTCTTCGAGCGCAATAACTTTCTTTCCCAATGTTGAGACAATACGAGCAATTGATTGAACGTTAGATGCAACTTCACCTCCACGAATTCGGCGCCAAATCTTCTGAATTGATGAAGCGTTAATAATAGTTTTGAATGAGTTAGGATCAGTAATATCAGATAAGATAATAAATTGTTCGCGTGTGTCGCTCTTTGTGGAAACATACCCTTCGGCATGTTTTCCATTTGTTTTAAGATAGCGAATAAAGTCTCCGCGTGTTAGCACCTTAAGCCAATCTTCACGAACAATTTCTTCATACCCGTTAAGGTCCGGAGGCGGGCCCGCATCTGATAATTTAGTATCACTACTACCATAAGCTGCGCGTAAATTGTACATTGGAGGTATTATAATATATAAGATAAGATTAGACAGGTTAAAAAATTGAAATATATTTGAGAATAACCATGAGTTCATCAGTGCTTGCCCTTGAAACGATATCTTTCCCGAATACTATTAAGTTCTTGATTGGAGATTCGAATACATTAGAAAATATTAATGCCAATACTGAACATGCTTATCCTTACATATGCATTTTTATCGCGCAAATGGACCATGCAGCTTCGAAGATTGATGCATTCGAACGGTTTCTTGCAAGGATGGGTCGTTATCGGTCTCGCGACAATAGCTACATTATGAGCAAAGATGAAGTAATTGACTTCTTCATTATGTGTGGCGCCAACATTGAAGAAAATGTTAAGATGTCGAATACTACGATTGAATCAAGCAAAATTGATGAAATATTAAAAAGCCTTGAAGAAAAGGAGAAGGCTATCTCAGAATTGATTGATTCCGCACAGAAAAAGATTGAACAGTCTATCGCTAAGTTCGAACAGATACATAGAACTGATCAAAATGACAAAGGTAAAGCATCATATATAGAGTCTAATGTGGTATCAGATGCAGCATCTAATGCTGCATCTGATGAGACTAATTATCTTGAAGTGGTTTCAAATGGGGAAGACTGCGTATTAAAAGAATCAAGCTGGGGTATTGAGTGAATATCTTCAATTATTTTTTCATACATACAATATACAATCAAATTGAATCCAATTGAATTGAATCCCGATTCAATTCAATATGAATCAGATTCGAGATAGCTATGATGTGAATTCATATGACAGAATTCACTATTATACAGGTAATGAGATGAGACATGTGTATTTTACACTCACATCACGTCGAGAAATGTTAGGTAAGAAAGTGCAAATTATCGTACTTAAGGGTACTGCATCATCGACACCCGAAGCTATTTTCTCAATTCTCTATCTTATTAATGGTGAGATTAAATATGTTAATTTAGGCCCTTCTTTAATATCTATGGATGGCGAATATCGGCGAGATTATTACAAATATGAGTCCTTATTAGATTCGATTTCAGCCTCCCCCGAAGTCTTATCATTCATACGTCGAAAGTTAGAATCACAGCTGACTATTAATCTTTATGGAGGTAAGATTAGTGTTGATCTTGCTATCAATATTTATTGTGTGCAATATATTTTATTCATGTATAGAGACGAAAATGGTATCACACCGAGTCATACAAATATAGCATACATTAAAGCTTTACCAATTAACAAGAATGGAATCTGGCGAGATATAAAATCTAAATACACTATATTAGAATATCGTCCTATAATATCACAGTTATTTAGTAATAATCAATTCTCTGTTTTACTTAAAATTGGACAAAAAATTCAACCTCTTTCATCGCGCGATATTGAATACTATGGTGATCTAACACGGCCTATTTGGCGAGAATTAGCACTTAACAAGATTGCAACCGATATTGTATTTAATAATATTAGCGGCAGTTTTTCAATCCTAACTGATTGGTATATGATTCCGATGATTCCACAATTATTCGATAACCCAGCCATGAAAACGCTTATTGAGCATAGTGATAAGGTAGAGGAAACACTCTCATCAATTATCAATACTGCTGATGGTTATGTTAATTATACTATCATGAATGCGTTGCGTGATCCAATCAATATTATTCGACAAAAGATGAAATTGTCAGGTAAGGCTCTTTTAACAATATCTGAGTATGTCGGATACACATGGGCAAATATCATGAAAGCGTATAATTTAGGTACATTTGATGTAAGAAATGGTAGGTTCTTACATAATGGTGATTTATGGGCTAAGTATCTGTTTGAACTATTGTATGCGTTATATTGTATGAATTCTATCATGAACGTCATTCATGGTGATTTACATTTGAATAACATAACATTTCACCAAGCTATTCTCACATACAGTATGCGACAAAAAAAGTTTCACGAAGAGTTCGAAGACGCTATGGATTACTATGATTTGACTGTCGATGATACGCAGATTAAAGCGCCTAATGCCGCCGAGTATTTATTTAGCACATTGGGAGCGCACACTGCGATTATAGATTTTTCACGATCTATATTCAGATCCGACATTATCGACGATCGACAGCTTCTTAAGGATGTTATCATGTGGCAATATGAATCGCATTTTCCATCATTCTTTAAGAAACATGAGACAAATATCGAAGTCGCTTGTATTCGACACCCGGTTCCAATGTGGTACTTATTTACAGCATTTGATGTATATAATGTGTTATCTAAGTTAGAACTATATTGTAAAGAATTAGACCTAAAACCGTCCAACGAATGTAAAGTATGGACATCAACGGTTAAAGCGGCCGCGCGCACATATCTTATTGACGAAATGGAGAAGTTTATAACAGATAAAAGTACGCCAGCAGAGGTGATGAAGAAACAACTGCCAAATCGCGCGATAATAGCAAGTGTATTCGGTGAATTTGAAGCAAAGAAATATTTGCGAAGCCGCAAAGTGCCTAAGAAAGCACCCATTATCTCATTTTATAAGTATCTTGGTTGCCGTGATCATGGCCATAGCCCGTGTGATGAAGGACAGTTGCCTTATTCAATATTCGATTGTGAAAAGCTACCGGCTTACATTCATGAGAAAGTGAATATCGATGGTAAGTCAAAACCTCTTAGTAAAAAAGAAGTGTGTCAAAACATTACCGCTCAGAATGTAGCCGAAGAAGAAATTGCTGAACAAATGCGCATCGAACCAACGTCAGACATAGTCAATCTTAAGGTTATCAAATTAGTGTCTTCGTAATTCGATTAAATAATTGAATCTTATCTAATAGAATATACACGGCAACTATGAAGTTCTGCCCGAAATGTGATGCAATGTTGGAGTCGAACACGAGCGATGGGGTGATTAAATTTAAGTGTCTGGCATGTGAAAATACGGATATCGCAGTCGATCCGCGCGATACCCTTATTCTTACAATTCGAATTAAGCCAGTTGAATATGATAAACAGCATCGGGATGCAGCAAAGTTGCCTTCGACAAAGCTTGTTGAAAAAACATGCAAAGAGTGCAATGCCAAACATATGTCTCAGATTTACACAGACAAAGATATCTCAATGCGTCCTCTTTACATCTGCAAATGTGGTGCGTATGAAACCACTAATGTGTAGAGTCGAATTTAAATATCATTTTTTACCTTAACAAGTGGGTGTGCCTGCTTAAAGCCATCAGGTAGGATCATTTCATTAACAGCCCATTCTTCATATGCGTCGCCGACTTTTCGCCTGATCGATAACGGACATTTTCGCGCATATATTTCGGCAAGTGCAATTTGCTTAACATCACGAAAATCAGATACATCAACAAATGCTGTTGTACCTGGATTATCAAGTTCGGTAGCACGAATACCCCAAACACGCGATACTTCAGGGAGAGTTAGCATATTGGATGTAATGCGATGTTCGCCATGAATAATGCGATTTACCTTCACTATACGTTTTGTGATAGTAGGCATATGATGAGTAATTGGATCAAATTCTTCTTCGTCTTCTTCAACGGCGTCAGCCATATTCGATTCTACTTCAGACTCGCCACTGTCAGTTAGGACTTCAGCATCACTCATCACAATATATTATATAATATATTGTACTCGTTTCATTTTTTTCAATTAAATCTATAAAGTATAATATACAATCATGGGGATGAAATGCGGTAGCACGTCAGTACCTCTATCGGATCCAAATCATTGTCTTCATACTAAAATTCGCGGATTGAACGGTAGTTCTGTCGCCATATTTGACTACATTGGTACGCTTATTTTTGCTATTATCTTTACTTTGTTATCTGGAGTGTCGATTGAGATTATGACAATTATCTTTATGGTAGTATCGATTGCTGCACATACGTATAAATCTGTACCAACACCACTTACTCGCTATCTTCACTCTCACTAGCCAAAATAGGAAGTGGTTTGCGTGTAATAACAGTATAATTAAAATCAAGCTTATTAAACATAATTGGATACACGACACCATCAATACAATACTCTATATTGACAACATCAATATAGAATTTTCGGATGGTTCCGTCAATGTTATGTATAGAGTAAGATATAGGGGTATCAAAATATTGTAAGAAAACGTCCCAATTTATAATACCATCTGTAGCGTGTCGTTTTATAACGCGATTAATCTTATCTGTCAAGATTTGTGTAGATGCAATAATCTCATATTTGGGCCGAGCCGCCTCTTTTTTAACATAATAGTTTTTATAAGCAGTCTTTATTGCATTCTTAGCCTTATAATACGCACGTTCAATTGGTGTTGCAATCTTATCAGCAGTTGCAAGAATTGCTCCGCGAGAACATAGCCATGATTGTGATGAATGCGGTGGCTCGTTCCGAAGATCAATGCTCATTTTTACAGTGTATTTCATGTGCTTAATTTAAGAACTGGCGCACTTATCTTTAGTTAGTATTCTAAAAATGAATTTATTTTAAGAAAGACTATATACTCTATTAAAATGGACGAAGACCAAGCAGCAGTGTCCGAAATCGCATCAAACATTTCTCTAGAAGAAGGTAAAGATGTGCGTCATAACTATGAGTTAGCAATGCTTAATCCGAGCTTTTCGCAATTGCAAGCGTTCTTGGAACAGCATCGGACAGTCGCCGGCGACACTTCTAACATTGTCGATCTCTCATGTAAAAAGCGATTTACTGTAAAAGACAAGTATATTAGTCAGTTCTTTGAATATTATGAGTCTGCACGCTTATCTAATACAGTTATGCATTTTAACGAGAGCCAGAATCCCCAATCTAGTGGAATAATGATTGACTTCGATTTAGACCACTACATTCGGACTTCGATCATCACATATGAGATGATTTCGCAGATTATTATTTATTGCGTTGAAGTCATCTATAACACTCTCGATCACGACTCCGCTGCAGGTGCTGGTGCTGATGCATCTACTGCATTTGAAACAACAATTGGTGTTCTTAAGTCGCCCGATCCGCGATTTAAGATTGGAAAGACTGAAGGCGACGAAACTGAAGACACATCTTACTTTCGTGAAGGGTTCCATTTACTCATTCCAGGTATTATGATCTCACGCGCGCATAAGAAATACATTATGAACAAAATTATGGAGTCGGGTGAGGTTAGCAAGATACTGAAAGAGTTTGGTGTTAGTCTTAAAGAGAAGTGTCAGCCTGTTGATACACAATGCGCGTCGTGTCCTGTTCATTTCATTGGTTCTGTCAAACCGGACCCAAATAAGAAACCGGATCCTTTGACAAAGATTTACAAAGTTAAGTTTGTGCGACGAAGCTTTAGCATTTGCGAAGATACATCCTCATTCGCGGGTAAGAACCTCTCATATGAATTCTCGTTGAATTGGCGCCCAAGAGCACCAGTTATTCCTCGCATCTCTTACAATCCCATAGGAAACATTGTTCATGAAATGACACAATACTGTAATACAAGTACTGAGCGAGATGAGCTTACATTGAGAAACCTCACACCTGAGGATATTCGTCTTCGAAATAAACTTGATACGCTCGCGATTACGGACAAAGAAGCCCCTATTATTGCTAAATATATCGATTGTCTTTCGCTCGAGAGATCGCGCGATAGAACATCGTGGCATACAGTGCTCATGTGTTTAGCAAGTGCCAGCGAAGGGTATGAGATTATTGGCAGACTCTTTAGCAAACGCTGTCCAGAGAAGTATAATGCCGCTGAATTTGATCTTAAGTGGGCTGAATGTATTGCTTCTTTGCGCAACAAGAGTATGCGATATTCGATCGCGACTATTTATGCATGGGCGCTACAAGACAACCCAGTGCGATTTAAAGCACTCAAGAATGACAGCGTACAGTCTTATCTTTGGGGTATTCTATGTGATACAATGATCACTGATTTCAAAGATGGTCATGTCGCACGTATCCTCTGCCTTCTGCTAGGAACGAAGTATGTTACAACAATTCGACCTGGACAGAAAACAAAGACGTGGTTCGAACTTATGACTCCTGATAACAGACATATCATTCCAGGAGAGCAGTTTAAGTACCATGAACATTATCAAAACACACCTTCATCATTACATTTGTTTGCGACTGATATGCTTACACCGCTGTTTAGACACGCGCTTGCGCGATGCGATAGAGCCGTGAAGACAGCAACAGAGAAGCCGCATATTGCATATTGGAAGAAGCGTATTGATATGGTTAAGAAGGTTGCGACTAATATTGAAGACAGCACCTTTATTGCCAAGATCATGAAGGCTTGTGAAGCTCGCATGTTTAACCACAATTTTGGTCGCATGCTTGATGAGCCGCCTGGCTGCCCACCAATTTCAATTGGTGTTGGCAATGGGATTCTTATGCTTCATGAGTCGGGGCCTGAACTTATTCAAGGTCTGCACAATTATCCGATCACGCGATACACGCCGGTTAATTACAAGCCATATGACCCGACTAATCCATATGTTCATCGCGCTGAGCGAATCTTTCGCGATCTCTATCCTGAGAGCGAGGATTATGATATTGACGAGACAAGCACTTATGAGTTTATCATGCAGTACATTGCGCTCGGCATGACAAATTATGACAAAGCTCAAACGCTTCTGATTCTTCACGGGCCGGGTCGAAATGGTAAGTCAATGACATCTGACATCATTAAGAGTGTCTTTGGTGAGGACTTCTATTGCCAGGCCGAATCATCTATGCTTTCAAGTGCGAAGATGGCCGATGTCGGACCAAACACAAGCAAGATGTCTCTCGATAAGGCCAGGTGGGTGTTCTTCGATGAGTTTCCAAGTAGTGGTATTAACGACTACAATCTGAAGTCTATTCTTAACGTCAATGCAAGCGGTAATGACAAGAATGAGAAGCAACGAACATTCATGATTCGCGCTATGTTTATGGGAGCGTGCAATATGCTTCCGTCAATCGAGAAGACTGATTACGGTACATGGCGCCGAATTCTTATCTACCATATGAAAATGCGGTTCAGACTCGAGAATGCGTTTAAGGAAGAAGAACGCTTTGATGCTTCGAACCCTAACCATCGCCGCCTTGACAAGAACATCGGTGAGAAAGAGATTTATGAGCCGTTTATGCGCGAGGCGTTTCTTAGCGTGTTTGTTAAATGGTATTACATTAATCTGAAAAAATACGGCGGCAACATCGAGGTTGTGCCTAAACCATTTATTGACGAAGATACGTTTAAGTATTCAATGGAGCAAGATCACCTTACGCGATTCATCAACATGCGTGTTGTGAAGTGTAAAGAGAATATTCAAGAAGTGCCACTTGAGTCGTTTGTTGAGCCATATGTTCAATTTATGAAAGCTGAGGTTAATCAGAAGTATCAGATGACCGATAAACACATTATCGATTTGATCAAAGAATCGAAGCTTAAGACGATTGCTGAGTTTAGTCATGCAGTATCTGGCGACATCATTTATGGATACCGCGCGCTTGCAAAAGGCACAATCCCGCTTGATGGTGAAGTCCTTATTGGCGCAAATGATTCACAGAATATTAGCTTCAACAAGAGCAACTTCAGATCTGTTGATTTCAAAGATCAGACTCTTGAAGATTGGTTGGCGACTTATGCCGGATGTGGTGAGACTAACAGCGAAAGCAGTCCGGTCGTGTCTCCAGCCGAGCCGGTCGAGAATGTCGAGAGCGATGTTGATGCTGATGCTGACCATACCGAGTCTGAGTCGTATGATGTTATCGATGAAGATGTTGAATCAGTCGCATCCGAATAAAGTTGTTTAACTTGCATATTTTTTGTTCAAAAAATAAGATCTAATCTTAGCTCTATGAGTTAAAGTCAATTAGATTAGCTTCTTCAGCAATGATTGGCATCTGCTGAGACATCGCATCATACATGTCTAGATATTTTATCTGCCAACTATATCCATTGCGGAGTGCGTGTTTAATCCATTCATCTTCGGTCATTGGCAATTTACACCCATCTGCCTGAAGCTGTTGGTAAAGATCGCCATAAGTGTCGAATTTCTTGAATTCTTGATAAGGTACAACGCCGAATAAATCGGATTGCATCCCATTTTGTACGATTTCCGCCTTTTCATCGATAGTTGAAGCATTCCATTGCTTCAATGCCAATGCCTTCATGAAATCACACTGCTCAGCATGACTCATATTGGCGTATTCTGCAAGATTCATGTCAATGGAATTGCCAGCCATATCAATAATCTGATTCATAGGATATTGAACCATGTTGTATGTCTCCAGAGTATAATATTTGTTGTTGAATGAAAACGGGCAGATAAAGTACAGATTGATATCATCATACACTTTGTATTCAATATTACCTGCAGTGTGATAGCAAACAATATGGCATTCTTTCTCAGCTGTAAAATCATGAACAATACGGAATCCGCAGTCATTA
>Ga0209308_10002157_pt1 | contig 17298 bp, 16 predicted proteins | sample COGITO_mtgs_1204_3_FD_184806 | JGI IMG/M metagenome (GOLD analysis project Ga0209308, IMG submission 184806) | Pelagic marine microbial communities from North Sea - COGITO_mtgs_120405 (SPAdes) (version 2) | ecosystem: Environmental > Aquatic > Marine > Epipelagic ...
CTTGTTCAATTATAAATATTAGCATAAATACTCATGAAATTCATTAATGCCCTCGTGGTGAAATTGGTAGACACAAAGGACTTAAAATCCTTGCCGCTTGCGGAGTGCCAGTTCGAGTCTGGCCGAGGGCACCAATAAATGAAAAATAAGATTTTTCTAGTTTTTGATAAAACAAAAAAATCTATAAAAATTAAATCTTTTTTAGCTAAAAAAATTCAAACAACTAGTCTAAAAAAATCTAATATCATTATTGTAATAGGTGGCGATGGATTCATGCTTCAAACATTGAAAAAATTGTATAAATCTAAAAAACCTTTCTATGGAATTAATTCTGGAAACTATGGTTTTTTAATGAATAAATTTTCACCAAAAAATATGATTAAAAATCTATCAAAAGCTAAAATTATTACTATTTCTCCTTTGGAAATGATTGTTAAAAATAAATATAATCAAAATAAAAAATATTTAGCTATCAATGAGGTTTCAATATTACGTCAAAGTAGACAAGCCGCATCTTTGTCAATCGATTGTGGTTCAAAAAAATTAATTAAAAAACTTATTTCTGATGGTGTGCTAGTGTCCACTCCAGCAGGAAGTACAGCTTATAATCTTTCGGTACATGGACCTATTTTAAGTTTAAATTCAAAAAAATTATCAATCTGTCCAATTAGTCCATTTCGTCCGCGTAGATGGAAGGGAAAAGTTGTAACCAATAAATCAAAAATTATAATTAAGAATTTAAATCCTTCAAAACGACCCATAAGTGCTGTAGCAGACAATTTAGAAGTAAGAAATGCTAAAATAATTGTTGTTGAAACTAGTCATAAAATTAAATTTAATTTATTATATGATCAAAATCGCAGCCTTCAAAAAAAGATTAAGATTGAACAATTAAGAAAAGAAACAATTTAAAATGAAAAAAACAAATTCTTATAGATCTTTTATTAGAAGCCCATATAAAAGTATTAAGCACAATACATATTTTGATTCATATGATCATTTTTTTTCTAAATATCGAAATCAAAATATCACATTCGTAGAAATAGGTGTATTAAGTGGGGGCTCACTTTTTATGTGGAGAGATTATTTTGGGCCAAAAGCAAAAATAATAGGTGTTGATTTAAATCCTAATGCCAAAAAGTGGGAAGCAGAGGGTTTTGAAATTTATATCGGCAGTCAATCAGATGAAAATTTTTGGAAATATTTTACCAAAAATGTAGGACAAATAGATATAGTATTAGATGATGGTGGTCACACATACGAGCAGCAAATCATTACCACCGAATGTCTTCTGAGATCAATGAAAGATGGTGGAATAATTGTTGTTGAAGATACTCACACAAGTTACATGGAAAAATATGGGCCGAAATCAAAGTCTTTTATTGAATATACAAAAAAATTAATTGATAAAATCAATATGCGTTTTGGGAAATTTTCTCACCATGAGTCTGAAAAAAGATTTTGGAGCATAGAGTTTGTTGAAAGTATGGTTGCGTTCAAAATTAATCAAAAAGCAACAAATTTAAAATCTGAACGAACTCTGAATAATGGATTAGATGACCAAGCTAAAGATTTTAGGCATTTAGATAATAGTAGTTTAAGTAATTTTGACAAACTTTTGAGTAATCTAAATTTTTTAAAGCAAATCCCATTTGCTAAAACTTTTGTGAGAATATTTCGTAGTTATTTAGAAAAAAAAAAATTCAAAGCAAATAAATATTTTAAGTAGCTCTTTCAAGGTTAAAAAATATGTTATTATAACATTAGTTCTCTAATTAAATTTTATATCGATACCACATACAGAAAAAAATAATAAAAATAAAAATTTTTTTCATGATTTAAAAATTTGTGTACTAAAACTAAATATATTAATGTATAAATTTCCGATGTCTCTACATTTATATTATAAGTTTGCAAAAAAAGAGCTTTTTCCAATTTGCAGAAGTATAACAGGCCCAGGAATAAGAAAATCTCTTAAATTAATAAAAAAAAATATACCAGAATTAAAGATCAAAAAAATTAAAAGTGGGACTAAAGTATTTGATTGGAAAATACCTAAAGAATGGATAATCAAAAAAGCATATATAACAGATGAAAAAAATAAAAAATTAATTGACTTTAGTAGAAATAATCTTCATTTGGTGGGTTATTCTGAACCAATAAATAAAAATATAAATTTAAAAAAACTTCTTCAAAGATTACACACAATTAAAAATAATCGTTACGCAATTCCTTATATTACATCATATTATAAAAGATATTGGGGCTTTTGTGTTTCAGAAAACTTTAAAAAATCTTTAATAAAAAACTATAAACCAAATTCAAAATTTAAAGTCATTATTGACTCTGAATTTAATAATAATGGCAATTTGAATTATGGTGAAATTTTTATTAAGGGAAAATCTAAAAAAGAAATTTTAATTTCAACTTATCTATGTCATCCGTCGATGGCTAATAATGAGCTCTCAGGACCTATTGCCTCAATGGTTTTAGCAAAAAGATATTTGAGACAAAAAAATTCAAAATCAATTAGAATACTTTTTATTCCCGAAACTATAGGATCAATAGCATATATTTTTCAAAATAAAGAACGGCTTAAAAAAAGTGTTATAGGAGGATATAATTTAACTTGCATAGGTGATGATAGAAGTCATTCATGTATATTTTCAAAATATGAAAAATCACTAAGTGATAAATATTTAAGAGCCTCCTATAAACACTTTAAAATAAACTATAAAAAATATTCATTTCTTGAGAGAGGGTCAGATGAAAGGCAATATAATTCACCAGGAATAGATTTACCAATTGCAACAATTTGTAGAAGTAAGTTTGGAAAATATAAAGAATATCATACGTCTTTAGATAATTTTGATTTAGTTACCTTAGATGGATTATCAGGTGGTATAAAAGTTGCAGATTTTGCAATAAAAAAATTTTTACAAAATACTTTTCCAGTTGCAAAAGTAAGTTGTGAGCCTAATCTTGGTAAGCGAGGGTTGTATCCTACTTTATCAACCTTAAAGGATAACAGAACTAGTCAAAAATTTCTTGATTTTTTGCAATACTCTGACGGTACTAATGACCTAGAAGATATTTCAAAATTTATAAAACTTAATAAATATGAAACAAATAGAATTTTCAAATTTTTATTTAATAAATCTTTAATTCAAATTTAAGATTATGAAAATTAATTTTTCACTTACATTATTTTTACCTCCAGCTTTACCAGCTTGGTCAAATCTAAAAAATTTTAGGAAATTAAGAACTTCTATGATGAGTGGCTCAAGTTCTAGATATTCATTTTTAAATTGACTGTGTTTTAAATATTAATAATAATAGTTAAATATTGAATCATGGTGGGAAATAATGTTAAAAACATTAGCTGTACCTGCAACGGTTACACTTTAATAATAATAGTGAAGCCCGAGTGCCACCCAATATAGTCCGCTGTTGAACGATGGCCAGGGAAAGTCTAGTTCTACAATTTTAATTAACATCGGCATAGAATTAATCAGCTCTATATTTTTTGTGGAGCATAAAAAAGAATATGTTTTATGATGTTAAAAGTATTAATATTTTTGTATTTTATTTTAGCTACAAGTTTAGCTTTTTCAAAAGAAATTCCTGTAATTGTTATTTCTGCAGGTAAAACACCTCAATCTTATAGTTCTGTTGGGAGTCAAGTTACAGTTATTGACTCAGAGACTATTAAAAACTCTTCAGACTCTTTTCTAACAGATCTTTTAAATAACAAAGTTCAAGGAATGAATATTTTTTCATTAGGTGGTAGAGGAACAAACACGGGTATTCAGATGAGAGGGCTACCTAAACGTTATTCAACCATTTATATTGATGGTGTGAAAATGTATGATCCATCAACACCTGATAATTCTTTTTATTCAGAAGGATTATTTAAAGATAATATAGATAGAATTGAAATTTTAAAAGGTAGTCAAAGTTCACTTTATGGAAATAGCGCTGTTGGTGGTACAATCAATATCTTTACTAAAAAAGGAAGATTAGGGTTTCATCAAGATGCTGCCATAAGGTATGGCGAAAATAATTCTCAAGACGTTTTTTATTCAGTTGATGGTGCAGATGAAAAGCAAAATTATTTTATTGGTTTTAATTATTACAAAACTGATGGGATATCAGCAATGAATAATGATGATGAGAAAGATTCTTATAAAAACAATAGTTTTACTACAAATCATACTTATAAAATTTCGCAGAATAATACCATTGAAAATTATTTAACACTTAAGAAAAGTTTTGTGGAGTATGATGAGCCTACAAATGGAAGAGATGATACGAAAAATTCATCTGATAATCTTGAAGCTCATTATAATTTCAAATTTATAAATACAATTAATAATTTTAAAAATACTTTTGGATTCAATAAGTCTGCAACATCAAGAATGGTAACGAAATATACTGGTAAAGAAAATACTTATGAGGGATTTAAAAACATGTTTACTTATTTGGGTGTGTATAATTTTAATCTAGATAACAAGATAATTTATGGAACAGACTTAGAGTTTTTCAAAGCAAAATATCCTACAGATCCAGGAAATAACAAAACTCATGATGAGGAAATTCATTCTCAATATATTGATTATCAGTTTAGACCATACGAAAATATTTATGCAACAATTGGTGGGAGAAATGACAAACATACTCTTTCTGGGGATGAACAATCATACAGAATTACTGGAGCTTATGATTTAGGGAATAATAGTAAAATTAGATCATCTTATGGAACTGGTTTTTTATTTCCAGCTATATATGAGTCTGGAGAGTATGCTTGGACAAATCAAAATGGTGAAAGCATTCATGCTGAAAAGACCACAAGTTTTGACATAGGCTATGAAACTTATTTAGATTCTTTAGACCTAAATTTGAATATTACATACTTTGTTATTCTTGTTGAAGATCCAATTATGGGATCAAACATTACAAGCTTTCAAGATAACGTGTCTGGGGCAGAAAATAAAAGTAAAGGAATTGAACTATCCACAAACTGGAGTGATAACAATAGATTAAACATTGGTTTTAACTATACTCTTACTAAAACTTATTCAGGTATGGATTGTGATAAACCAGAAAAAGATAAATGGGGATATACTTCTTGTTTAGATTCTGGTGATGGTTGGCTTGAAAGTGCGATGGTTCGTGTTCCAATCCATGCACTAAGCTCTAAAATTAATTATCAATTTAATAAAGATTTAGATGGTTTTTTAATGTTAACTTACAAGGGACGTACAAGAGATTATGGTGGAACAGACTATTCTTTTAAAGATCAAATACTTGATGACTATCTTTTAGTAGACCTTAAAAGTTCTTACAAACTTTTTGAAGGTTATAATTTAGATTTTTCAGTAAAAAATCTTTTTGATAGAAATTATGAAAACTCCTTAGATTATTCAGGAACTCCAAGGACAATGAATATTGGTTTAAAAATCGCATACTAATTAATTTGAAATACAACTTTATAAACTTGATAACATTTTTAGTTAATGTTAAATTGGATATTTTATGAATTATTTAAAAATTTCTATAGGAATTTTTCTTGTTTTAGCATCAAGTAGATTTGTTCCACACCCTCCAAATTTTACAAGTTTGCTGGCCTTAAGTTTTTATATACCAGCAATATTAGGTTTAAGATTTATTCCTGCATTAATTGTATCCTTTTTTATTACTGATCTAATTATTGGTTTTCATAGTGTCACACTTTTTACTTGGGGAAGTGTTCTTGTTATAGGACTATCTTCAAAGTTTTTTCTTATAACCAAAATAACTAGAGTCATGGGTGCTTTAACTGGTGTGATTATTTTCTTTATAATCACGAACTTTGGTGTTTGGACCCTTGGACTATACGGTTATTCTATTGAGGGTTTAATATTATGTTATACCCTCGCTTTACCATTTTTTGGCAATACGCTTGTTTCAACAATTATATTTTCTTTAATTTTTGAGCTTTTTATCTCGATTGTAAACTTTGCAAAAAATAATTATTTAAATTATCAACAAAAATAGAATTTTTTATGCCAGAAAAAAAATTAAGAATTTTCCTAGGTGATATCACACATGATACAATATTTTTAGTATCAGATACTATTCCTATTAATATTGGTTTTATAGCATCATACATCAAAAAAACTTATGGTAATAAAGTAGACATAACTTTATTTAAATATCCTGAAGATATAATAAATGAAATAAAGTCTAACCCTCCAGATGTTATAGGTTTAAGTAATTATTCTTGGAATAGTAACCTTTCTGAGTTTATAGCTTCATTGGCAAAAAAACAAAATCCAAATGTTGTGACATTACAGGGTGGAACAAATTTTCCCCATGACGAAGAAACTCAAAAAACATTTTTGTTAGAAAGACCTGCTACAGACGTATTTACAATTTTAGAAGGAGAAAAATCTTGTACAAATATTATTGGTAGAATTTTAGAGTCAAAAAAAGATAGAAAAAAAATTTTTGAAAAAGAAATTGATGGATGCGTTTTTATTCATCCAGATTCTAAAAATTCTGACAATCCAGTTTTTTTTAAAGGACCAATTTTAACTAGAATTAAAGACTTAGATGAAATCCCCTCACCTTATTTAAATGGGATGTTAGATAAATTTTTTGATGGAAAATTAACTCCTTTTATTGAAACTAATCGAGGCTGTCCTTTTACCTGTTCTTTTTGTCATACAGGTGCTGATTATTTTCATAAATTAAATAAATTTTCAAAAGAGAGAGTTAAAGAAGAAATTGAATATATAGGAAAAAAAGCAGGCGAGCTTGGTATTACGGGCCTACATCTCGCTGATGTTAATTTTGGAATGTACCCACAAGATCAAATTGTTGCTGACATGTTAATGGAAACAAAAAAAAAATATAAGTGGCCACTAGCTTTAATGACAACTACAGGAAAAAACAGCAAAGATAGAATAATGAAGATTACAGAAATGCTTGGAAACATGTTTGAAGTTTCTATGGCCATGCAATCGATGAGTGAGAGTGTTTTAGTTAATATCAAAAGATCTAATATAAAGTTAGATCACATGGTAGAGATTAATAAAGATTTGAAAAAACAAGGAAGAGTTACAGCAACTGAATTGATAGTGCCTTTGCCAGGTGAAACTAAAGAGTCTTTTATAAATGGATTGAACAATGTAATAAACTCTGGTGTTTCAAGGGTTATTACCTACACACTAATGATGCTTCATGGTACTCATTTTAAGTTACCAGGGTACAGGAAGCAATTTAAGTATTTAACAAAATTTAGAATTGTACCTCTAAACTTTGGTGAATACGATGGTCAAAAAATTTTTGACTATGAGGAGGCAGGAGTTGGAACAAAAGATCTTAGCTTTGATGATTACTTGAATATAAGAGTGCTAGCATTATTTGTTGAAACCTTACACAATGGTAAGCCTTTTGAGGAATTTTTTAAATATGCTAAATTTTATAACATTCAAGCTGCAACCTTATTACAAATTTTGTATGACAATCTTTCTGAAGCACCAAAAGATGTTCAATCAATAGTCAAAGGGTTTCTCGATGAAACACAAAGTGAATTGTGGGACACAGAAAAAGATTTGTTAGATTTCTATAATAAAGAAGAAAACTATCAAAAACTAAAAAGAGGTGAGGTTGGTGGAAATTTACTCTACAAATATAAATCACAAAGTTTGCTTGAAGCAAGTAGTAGCTTAATATCATTTTTAGAAGACCAAGTTTTAAAAGAAGTAGTTTTAAAACAAAAAGGAATTAAATCTACAGAATTAATCAAATCAGAATTAAGCGAGATTGCTAATTTTTGTAGCTTAAAGATTAATGCCTTGTTAGATGCAAATGCTGACACTAAACCAATTAGTAGTAAATTTGAATATGATATTCTTAGTTGGATAGAGAGTGAAAATAATAAAAAATTAAGTGATTATAAATTTGATAATAATGATAAAGTTGAATTACATTTTGAGTTTACTGAAGACCAGATGTTAATGAGAAAAGACGTATTTACCAGGTATGGAACTGATTTAAATGCTGTATCAAAAATTGTAACTAGAATTGACAGTTTAGAAAGTCAATATAGAAAAGTCAGATACAAAGATGAGACTTCTTTGAGAGATATTTACAAAAAAATTGGTGATACAAATATAAGATACACACTAGCAAATTAATAAAAAATTTTATCTGTTAAGCCTGATGAGTAATGTCTTAAAAATTATACTTATTCTTATTTGAAAATAAGACAAACTACTATTTACAATTGAAAGAAAAACGAATTAAGAATTTAAAATTTAATAAGTTTAGCTTTGTATGGTGCCCCCGCACGGAGTCGAACCGCGGACCTATTGATTACAAATCAATTGCTCGTGCAGCTTGGCTCGTTGGGAGACAATACTAATTCATCACTCTAAGTCAAATATAAATATCTCGGTAGCACTATGGTAGCAACATAGGAGAGAAAATGAGTTCAATATATAAAAAACATGGCAAATGGGTTGGTTCAATAAGACGTTCGTTCCACAAACCAATTTATAAAAGTTTCCATGCTAAACAAGATGCACAACGTTGGGCTAGAGAAACTGAACGCTTGATTGAGACAGGACAGTTCGTGGATACATCAGAGGCAAACAAGACGACACTTAAACAATTGCTTGAACGTTATGAGAGGGAAGTCTCATCAAAGAAAAGGACCACAACAGATAAATATTTAATTAGAAATATTTTAACGCATGATTTTGTGAATAAACCCTTGTCACACGTTTCTAGTTCAGACGTTGCTGAGTTCCGTGATGCAAGATTAAATACAATTAGCACCAGACATCACAGCAAAGTTAGTGGCAGTTCCGTGAACCGAGAGCTATCAATCTTGAGTGATTGTATTAATAGAGCTATCAAAGAATGGGGTTGTTACATTAGAGAAAATCCCGTCAAGACAGGTCTAAGGTGCAAAGAGAATGACCGTAGGATTAGAAGATTAGAAAACGGGGAGTATGAGAAGTTAATGAGTTCATGCAAAACTAACAGAGCCTTTTGGTGTCCTATAATTGACTTTGCAATACATACGGGCATGAGACGTGGAGAGTTATTAAAAATAACTTGGGATATGGTTCACTTTGATAAAATGTTTATTACGTTACCACCTGCTATCACTAAAACTAATAGGGTTAGAAACGTTCCATTACAGCCGAAAGCGTTAGAGATATTGAGGTCATTACCTCGTTCAATTAATGGTAGGATTTTTCCAATTGGTTTAAAAAACTTTGAGAGAAGTTTTAGAGCAATTTGTAGTAGAGCAGGTATTCATGGATTAAGATTTCATGATCTTAAACGGGAGGCTATTAGTAGATTATTTGAAAAAGGTTTATCTGTTTCTGAGGTGCAATTGTTTGTTGGGAATTCTTTAGCATCGTTGTCTGTTTATACAGAACATAATTCTACAACGTTGGCAGAAAAGTTAGCAAACTAGAGTTTGATTTAGTATCTTGAGTCAAGGTTCATGATTTGGTAGGCTTGGATTGTGAGTGATTATAACGAAAAAGAAATAGAGTCTTTAGAAGATGAAATTCAAGAACTTCAAATCAAAGTAAGCAAAGAGGCTAGACATAGACGTTATCTAAATATTGGTGCAATTATAGGTATAATATTTATGTTTTTATCAACTGGAAACGAAGATGAGTTTTATAATTTTTTTGGTACGCTTGGTATGGGTTTAATAAATGGTGTTACTGCTCTTTGCGTGTTGATGGCAGTTATTTTTCTTATAGCTCGTTTCACTGGTGGAGGCGAAAATATAAGACAGTATGAGATTGATAGAAAAAGAGAAAAATTAAATGAACTAAGAAAAGAAATATGAAAAAGCTTTTATCAATTTTTGCTCTAGCTTTATTTTTAAGTGGGAACGCTTATGCAGAGGATATGTCTTCAATAATCATAAACAAGTTTTTTGAACAAGGACAGAAAGTTTGTACAGAAGAAGGTTATGGAGATTATTTGCTTACTAGCAATCCAGTTTCTTATGTGGATATTTCAAACGACGGAATAGATGACTTAATAGTTAATGAGAGTGTGCAAAGATGTGAAAAATCTTATTCTATATTTGCTGGAGGAACTGGGGGGAATAATCACTTATTCTTTATAAACCCAACGATAGATAGCGTTAAGTCTTGGGATGCTTCAGGTTTTGGTGGTGATAAAGAAAATAGAATATTTTCTATGTTAATTAGAAGTTATGAGATTGTTAAGTGGAAAAATAAAAACGCTTTAAAAGTTCAGGTACATGGTGTTTCTTGCAATGTTTCTGGCGCAATTGGTTGTTACAATATTCTTGTTGCATCAGAAAAAGGAATTAAAAAAGTAGAAGGACCAACTCCTAATCCGCAATAATATGAAAAAATTATTATCACTTATCATTTCAGCATTATTATTTTTTAATACTGCATATTCTGCACAAACAAGAACTGTTGAAAAAAGCAATGCAGATGAAGCATGGAAAGTAGATGGAAAATTTATTAAAGCCGAATGCTTTGATTATATTTGGGTTTCAGGTGATCGATATGAACAATTCTATGACGAATACTTTGAAAAACCTAAAGGAAGTCATTGGGATGATCCTAAATTCAAAAAATTTACAGAGAACGTTGGGATGTATTTAAATAAAGAGGTTCCTCTAAATCATTCAATTGACCCAGGTTGGAGTGGATATTCTGAAATATCATTAACAAAACAATTGGAGGGATGTTTAAGTGAAAAGCCAGAAACGTTTGTTAGATTTACTGATGGCACATCAAATACAATTGGATACAAAGTTGTACATAATTTTGACCCATATTATGCAAAAGAATTAGCTCCTTACATAGATCAAAAATTTGAAAGTCTTAAACAAGTAGAGATAGAAGAATGGGGTGGTGGATCAATGCCCCCACAAACTCATATGGTTGTGTTTGGTGTATTAGAACTTGAAGGAAAAAAAGTTTTACTACCACTTAGAAATAAATCTATATTAACTGAAATTACAAAGAGAGATACATTCTTTAGAGGGAATGGAAGATTTTCATACGAAGCCGAATTTGATTTGAACGACGATATAACTAAAATAATTAACATTAATGACTTTAAACAAATGGTTAGTTCAGATGGATGTTTTAAGATTAATGATTTTGCAACAGATGGAAAAATTTATATTTTTTTAAAGAAAAATAAGTTAAAGAAATATTGCAATGAGGTTAGACCTTTTGATGATATCAATTGGTTACTAGAACAAAGAGAGTTTGAAGATAGTCAGGATTTAATATTTGATGACAAAGAGTATAGGTTTAGCAATTTAATAAGATCACAAGTTCCAGATATTCAAGTACCGTGGGCAGACGACTCATATCGTTTAGGTGAAGAGCTTATAGAGTCAATTTGGTTTAATGGTGATATTCAATATCTAAAAAATAGACAGCAGGTTGTCGTCACTGGTTGTGTATACAAGTTTTGTAGTCAAAAAGGTTTGATCTTTGCTTATAAGGATAATTTTATTGGTCTAATTCAACACAGTACTGAAGAATTTGATAAGGACGATTTTTTAGTTTTTTCTAAAAAGCATAAAAATCTTTCTGATTTACCTGATGATTTTTTTACTGCTGTTAAGGCATGGATTAAAAAAACTAACAGCGATTATGGTTTTGTTGTAATTGAACCAATGACAGTGAGATTTCTTGGGTCTGATAACAAAATAAAAAAAGCTGAAAATTTATTTGTAAGCAACAAGAGTAATACCAACTGTATTGCAGGTGATTGTGTGAATGGTATTGGCACCTTTAAGTATAAAGATGGCTCAAAATATACTGGCAAATTTAAAAACGGAAAAAGACATGGTCAAGGGTCTTTAGAAATGTCTAATGGAACTGTATATACTGGACTGTCAAAGGCAGATGTATTTTCTGGAGAAGGAACCATCCTATATTCATCAGGTGATAAATATGTTGGAGAAATACAAAACAATAAAAGAAATGGCCAAGGAGCATACACATTTAAAAACGGGCTTACTTCAATAGGTGAATGGAAAGATAATAAAACTGTAGGCTCTCATACTATTGCTGATCCAGAAAAAGTTGGTGAAAAAGCTGTAGAAAAAATTATAGAAGAAAAGAATAAAATAATTACAGAAACATATGACAATGGGGATAAGTATGTTGGAACTTTTAAAGATGGAAAAAAACATGGCAAAGGCAAATACACATCCCCCGATGGATTTGTATACGAGGGTCAATTTAAAAATGACAAGTACCATGGCCAAGGCATCAATATATTACCAGGTGGAATGAAATATACTGGTGAATTCAAAAATGATCAATGGGATGGCAAAGGTACTCTTATTTATCCTGATGGTGGAAAATACGTAGGTGACTTTAAGATGACTGCTTTAAATGGAAAGGGCTATACATTAAAACCTGACGGAAGCTACCATGAAGGTGAATATTTAAATAATGCAAGGCATGGACATGGTTTTGAAAAAGCTCCAAATGGCAATTCGTATGTTGGCAATTATAAAGATAACACATGGCATGGATATGGTGTTTTAACAACGGGTGATGGAAAAATATATAAGGGAACATGGGAAAAAGGAAAATTAGTTAAATAATGAAAAAGTTTTTATTAACAATATTACTGAGTTTATTTTTTTCTACTGCTGGATTTGCAGAAAATAAAGATGAAGCTACTTATAAATTGGTTTCAAATCAGGTGATGGAAGAAATTTGTACAACTAAATTTGGTTGTGCAAACACAGTTAAGAAAGAAATTTTATCAAGTGATGGTTTTTTATTTGAAGTTTATACAACGAATAAAACTGATGCAGTTTGGTGCTTACCTTATACTGATGCAAATAAACCCTGTAGTACTATAGGAGATACAGGTGCTGGGAAAAATGAAATGATAATTCATGATGTTAAAAATAATAAAAAAATAAAGATTATAAATAATAGTCATAGTGGCAGAATAACGAGATTAAATACTTCGCCAGAATTTAAATATATCATTATGGAAATCTACTCTGGAGGAGCTTCATGTTGTTCAACAACACAATTATATTCTAAACAAGATGTATCTCTAAAACCTTTTGTGATCGATGAAACAATGGGGAAATTTTTAATTAAGGAAAATATAGATATAATTGATAGTCATTTCAAAAAGCAATGAAAAAATTCTTATCAATATTAGTTTTTAGCTTGTTGCCTCTAAACGTTGCTTATGCTGATGATAGTTATGAAACTGCATTTAAAAAAGCATTAGATAATCATCAATATTATTTTAAATATAAAGGCAAAACCTACACAACAAATACAGAAGAAAAACCATTTGATTTCTTTGATCATGGTTATAATTATCATGAAGCATCACTCTACATGCAGAAAAATTATACCGATCCATCAGATGGAAATTTTGGATGTATGCTTTATAAAGGTCATCTACGTAAGTTTAGTGATCATTTGAAATATGATAAAGATGGATGGAAACAAATTACTATTGCAAAATCTGAAGACAACTTAGTAAAAGTTATTTTAACTGAGTCACCTACTTGTATGGGTGCTTCTAATTATTTTCAGGTATATTTTGATAATAAAGAAATATTTGACTCTAGACCTGATTTTAAAAAATGGACGTCTAAAGATTGGCTTATTGGTTTAAATATAAATTCATACATTGATAAAGATTATAACCAAAATGGAATTAAGGAATTATTTATTGATGCAGGGTATCGTTTAGGAAATACTTGGACTGAAAAGTATTATTTTTTTGAATATGATGAGAGTTCAATAAAACTTGTTAAGAAATTTATAGCAGGTGATTGGACAGAAAGACTTGGTGTATCTGATCATTTTAAAGCAAAGTTTGAAGTTAGTGATGATGAATTATCAAAGATTATTATGGAGAAATTTTAAATGAAAAAGTATTTAACGAGATCAAATATTATAGCTTTTATGAGCTTCCTCATACTGTTTAGTTATATTGGAATTACTTATTACAAATTACATAAAGAAAAACCGATCTATGCAATTGGTATGTGTGCAAAAGATGCAAGTATCTATGATCATGAAGATATCAAAAATGTAGATGATATTAGAAAAGCGATGGTTGATGACGACTACTTTTATGAAAAATTTCAAGATTGTGAAATTGTTTACAACATGGCTCCTAAAGCTATGGAATTAAAATACCCAAAGGATTAGATGATTAAATTTATCAAAAAATGGTTTTTTCCTCCAACATTCAGCTTTATGTTTTATTCATGCTTGATTGGAATGTGGTTTATAGCAATTCCTGAATGGAATAGAAGTTGGGAAACCTTTCAAAATTATTTTATATTTTTGCTAGCTTGTTTTTCTGTTTTTTATTTATCAATGGATGATGAGGATGGTAGATTTACTAACTTTCATGCATGGCATAAAAGTCTTGGTATATGGATGAGAAGATTAGTTTTAGTTATCGTTCTGATCTTATGGCTTGTTATAATGTTTCTTGCCGATCATTATTTCCCATTCAATAGCTAATTAGTCAATAACCAGAGTCGTTACACATTTTTGACACTATGATTATGAGGGATAAAAAATGAGAGACAGACTTTTTAATTTCTTATATAAAGCATCTATCGAGTGGGCAGTCTGAAATCTGCATCAGTACACTTCTAAAAACCTCTCATCAAAATTTCGTTTTAACTAACTAGATTAATGATGATCGCCAAAAAAAGAAAAACACTTTTAGAAAGTATGGATTTAATTATCTTCGAAGATATAATTTTTATAACGGTACTTTGCTTATTCACAAGTTTTCTAACATCATCATTGCTACTGATTTAATCAGTTGTTCCTGGTTAGAATTATAAACAGTTGCTCCTCTTTGGCGAGAGGAGTGACAACAATAGGAACAAAAGCAAATGCACATAAAAGATAGACCGATAACTCTAGGTCATAAATTAAGAGAGTTAATCACTACTAAATTAAATATATATAACCTTACAGATTATGCTCAGCTGTGGCAGTGGGAGATAGGAGCTAAGAATACTTTAAACCCCGTTCCTGCAATGTTTGTTACATTAAAAGATATTTGGAATGATAAATATACTTTTCATGGTGGTAGTTGGCTACAAACAGACAACCCGTTTAACATAACTAGAGATACAAAGATTAATTTCTTAAATAAAATCTACAACAGTTGGACTCATGTTTTTAAACCACTGTTAAGTAGTAGAGGGATTTATTGGAGACAATCAAACGGGATGGGAAGTTTTGGAAGTACACATTTCAAAATTTGGACTTTAACTTATTATCGATCTCATACAGAATTTGATGGGTCTAATCATAGAGAATGGAAGTCTGAGAAACATTTATTTTCTAAGCATTGGATTAAGTATGATTTTAAATATTTCACTGATGATTTTTATGGTTGTTCAGAACAAGAAGTATCACAAGAAGAATATGAAAAAGTGAGGGGGTGCTAATGGATAAGAACGGACAAAATAGAGGCGGTGCAAGAGTTGCAATTGCAGGTTATAAAAAAATGAGAATAGAAGCGTTTCATATGTTGGAACAATTAATCGAAGCTAATAATCACTTATCAGACGTTGTTAGAGACAAACATAATCTGTTGAAAAAAGCTTCATCAAAAGTAGCCGACATGAGAGATCGGATTACGGAGTTAGAAAATACTTGTAGTGAGTATGAAGCAACGGAGATTATCCTGAGAGATAAAATAGAAATACAAAGACAGGATATTATTAATCAAGAGCATGACAAAGCCTTTGATCCTGATTGCAAGACAGGAGAGGTTAATTAAATGGAAAATAGACAAGTAGCTCAAAAGTTAATTGAGGACGGAGCATTTATTATACCATTATTTCCTAACTCTAAAAAAAATGGAGATACAGATATATTAGACAGAATATATCCTGCCACAGATGTTGGAGAGAATGATAACGTTGGAATGAATCTAGGTCTATCAGGTATCTATGCAATAGATGGAGACACAAAAGATGGTATTCATTTTTGTAATATTTGGTTACCTCAAGATACAACAAAACATATTAGAGTTTATCCAGATGGTAGAAGAGAAGTAGTTCACTATCTTTTTAAATCTAACGGTGTTGTTAATGAGAACAATCCTCTAGGCAAAGACGCTAAAGAAAATGTTGAGTTGTTAGTTAAGGGAAATTTAGTGGCTTATGGCACTACTATTCATAAGCAGACCAATGAACCTATGAAACGTTTAATAGACTCTAAACACGCTATAAAGCTCTTTAATGACTCAATTTTTAAAGCTTATAAGAAAGTTTGTTTTGCGTCTGCTATTGCTCCACATTTAAAATCTGCAAACACAGGAGCTCTTGCACTTGATAGTTGCTTGTGGCGATACTGCAAAGATTGGACAGATGAAGAAAGAGAAGATTTCTTATTTGATATTTTTTCTTACGTCTTACCAAACGATAGAGATAGCAATAGACCTAAGATGAGACGAATAATTAAATCTAATAATAACGACTCTACTAATAACGCAGGTTATACTTTTCTTGCTGATTATATTGGTGTTGAAAAATCAAAAGTTAGAGAGTGGTGTGGATGGATTGGTACTGTCCATGAAGAGAAAGCTAAAAAGACCTATAGGGACTTCACTAACGGTGTTGATATGAAAGCTCTAAGAACAAAAGATATTCCACCATTAAAATTTGCAATAGATCAAATTTTGCCAGAGGGGTTAGTTTTGTTTTGTGGAAGAGCTAAATCAATGAAGTCTTGGACTATGTTATTGATTTGTTATTTAGTTCAAAACGGTATGGACGCTTTAGGTCGTGAAACTACCCAAGGAGATTGTCTATATTTAGGATTAGAAGATTCTGAACGTAGATTAAAAGATAGAGAAAAAAAATTGGGTATTGATACCTTAACTCCACCTTATGTTGATGTGGACGCTCCATATTTAAAAATGGGTTTAGAGGACTCATTACAGAAATGGATTGAAGCGGTTAATAACCCAAGACTTATAGTTATTGATACACTTGCAAGAGTTAAACAAGCTATGGGAAAAAGAAGTGGTACAGCTTATGACCATGATAACGAAACACTAAGAGACATACAAAAACTTGCTGTTAAAAACGGTGTGACTATTGTTTTAGTTTCTCACTTAAATAAAGCTCCACAAGATTATGCCTTTGATAAAATCACAGGATCAACGGGGTTGCAGGGTATGTGTGACGCTATGTGGTTATGTGAAAGAGGGGAACATGGAGCACCGTCCACTCTCATTGGTAGA
>Ga0209308_10002162_pt1 | contig 17284 bp, 9 predicted proteins | sample COGITO_mtgs_1204_3_FD_184806 | JGI IMG/M metagenome (GOLD analysis project Ga0209308, IMG submission 184806) | Pelagic marine microbial communities from North Sea - COGITO_mtgs_120405 (SPAdes) (version 2) | ecosystem: Environmental > Aquatic > Marine > Epipelagic ...
TTTCCCTTAACGCTACAGGGCAGCCTCGCGCTAGTTTTATCGGCAGGTGCGCTGCGCCTAATTGGCTATGGCAGCATGGACCTTGTGGTTTTCGCCCTCTGCCTGTGCGCACTGTTCGTTGTTATCCTTTCTCTTTTCGCCACGGTCATCGGTGGGCTAGTCGTGCAGCGCAAAGTGATGCGCGCATTGGAGTGTCAACCGAGCTCACGATCGAGTGCGGCAGCATTCGAGGCGGGGTATCACAACAGCACCGAGTTCTCGCTGCCCGCAATAACCTGGCTTCCGCTCGTACGCTTAAACTGGCGAATCGTTTCGCCAGCCAATACTGAAACGCTGAACGAACGGCGACGAGATAATCGCCTTCATGAAACCATCGTCCCCGCTCACCGAGGGAAAAACGATGCCGTAATCCGTCGCTTCGAGGTTCGAGATGCACTCGGGCTGTGTAGTTACAGTTGGCTCGCCACCCAGCCTCTTGCACACATGATTTTGCCCCGACTCGGCGCTTATAACCCCTTTACCTTGCAGCGCGCCCGCATAACCGCCGACGGTTTGCCAGAGACAAACGGTGAGCCTTTGGGGGATCGGATGGAAATCCGGCCCTACGCACCCGGCGATTCGGTGCGCGATATTATGTGGAAGGGCTTCGCCCGCAATCGCCAGCTTAATGTCCGGTTACCCGAGCGGAGCGTCGCGTTCGACGACAAAGCCTGTGCCTATTTGGTTAGCGGGACGGGCGACGAAGCCGCGGCTGCCTTAGCAAGACTGACTCTAGAAAGCGGCTTGCTCGGGGACGATTGGCACTTTGGCGCCGACGGCGCAGGCAATGATAATGGTCGCGCAAACGAATACCGGAACCTGGCCGACGCGCTTGTCGCGATCGCTGACTCTGCCGCGCCAGAGGAGCTAGCTCCTCACAGCTATGGCTTAGACAGGTTTCTAGCAGCTCAGCACTGCAGCCACTGCCTCGTCTTCGCGAGCGCCCGCGACTCAGAGGTGTTGGCTAGGCTCGCCGCGACTGCTCAATCACGCGCGTGTCGTCTTAATCTGGTTATCGGAGTCGACATAGTCGGCAGGCGCACACCAAAGTCGCGCCTGCACAGGGCGCTGTGGAAAGATTCGGACGTGCTCTCTTCGAACGTGCTAGCGAAGACACCCAAGGCTTCCCCAGTATTGGATTTGACCACCCTGAGCCAGCGCGTAGAATCGATCGTATTAGTGGACAGGACTAGCGGAGATTTAGTGAAAATCTCTGACCTTAAGGATGCGATTCTTGGCTAAGCCACCCCCTCTTTTTCACACCAACGGCAGCCTGACACAGTCGGCGACCAATGAACTCGCGCGTCGTTTCGGCCTAACTCAGCTATTTCGCCTCGGTGCTGTCGCATTCGCCGCTTGGCTTACGAGCCTGCCGCTCACGATAGCTAGCGGTTCACTTGGCACCATACTTGGCGCACTGCTTGGCCCGCTTATTCTCTGCGCCCTCCCCCATTCAAGTCGAGCCTTGCAGCTGCGTTTTGGCGCTGCGGCAATGCTCGCTTTCGTTTTTGCCGGCACCGGCTTACTACTGGCCACCGTGCTACGAAATGGCAGCGAGGTAGGCTCACTGCTTAGCGCGAGCGCCACAGCATCGGGCAATCCGCTTAGCCTCTACAGCGCGGGTGAATTCATCGCGGGTTTCACGCTCGCCGCCGCTTTCTGTGGAAGCCTACATCTGCTCTCGCAGCGGGGTGCTGTCGGCAGGATAGGCGAGCTTCTATTCATTGCCTGTGCGGTTGTGTTTACGCTCACCGCCCATCGCAACGGCATGATCGATCGCCCCTTCCTGTTAGGCGACTTCGCCCTCATCCGCGGCTACGACCCCGCCTATTTACTGATGACGATAGGCGCTGTTTGTCTGCTCTTGCTGACTGCGATCAACCTGCAGGAGTCAAGCAAAGGTCGAGTGCTCTATCATCTCTTGGTCCTGACTGCTGTGAGCCTGTTGCTGATGCTCTTCGTTAGCCGCTTCGGCTTGCCAACCCCTGAGCTCACGAACGACCTCGGCTTGACAGGGCAGCAGGGAAGCGGCCCACAGGAAGACAATCCCTTCCAAGACAGCACCAACGACCCGAAGGATAAGGCCGCGCCAGTTGCTGTTGTTGTTTTTCATGACGACTATGAGCCCGCTGATGGCTCCTACTATTTCCGTGAATCGGCCTACTCTCAGTTTGACGGACAACGCATCGATTACGCGACGCGCCCAGACATGGACACAGATTTGCTTAGAGGTTTTGATGCCAGCGCAGCCGACTCGCTCGCTTCAGGTAACGAAGCCGGCCTAAACTACGCAATCTCACCAGCCTCGGAGGCGCCCCGCAAAGGCGTGCGCACAACTATTGGCACACTGGTACCGCACCGCGCACCTTTCGGACTCGACACGCCCACCCGCTATTCGCGCATTCCTAACCCTAATGCCACGCGCTTCGACAGCACGTATGAAGCGATTTCACAGGTGCCGCTTTTCGACTTTGATGTTCTGCTGGGACGAGAGGTTGGCAATAAAAATTGGCGCAGCGACGTTGCCGCTGAATACCTCAAGCTGCCGGATGATCCGCGCTATGCCGACCTTGCGAACTCGCTAACCGCCTCGCTAAAGCCAGAATTTGCGCAGGACGCCTTCGCACGCGCGTGGACCATTAAGCAGTATCTCGACGAGAACGGAATCTATAGCCTCAAAAATGCGCACGCCGCCGAGGCAGACCCTGCCGCCTCTTTCCTCTTCGGCGATCTCACCGGTTACTGCGTCCACTTTGCCTTTTCGGCGGTGTATATGTATCGCAGTCTCGGCATTCCTGCTCGCGTTGGCGTGGGCTATTCTGTCCCTGCGAGCAATCGCGCTGGCGGCTCTGCTCTGCTTATCCAAGCGATCCATGGCCACGCTTGGCCCGAGATTTACTTCGAAGGTGTGGGCTGGGTCATAATCGATCCGGCACCTCAGCAGACCCTTGTCGATATGACCACCGATCCACAGGACAATCTGCAACAACTGCTAGGCGACATGTTGCGCAACGAGTCGTCTTTCGAGCAGTTTATCGACAGCAAACGCGAGTCCACCTTCGATCCCCTGGCCTTGCTGCAGCAGGCAGGCCGCTGGCTCACATACGCCGCGGTCATCATTGCGCTCTTGGGGTATATTGCCAAAATGCAGCGGCGACTCGCACCGCGCTTCGGCTCACGAGCGAGCCGGCCGCGCACCGGCTATCGAGCGACACTCGACCGTCTCGCCGACTCGGGGCTTAGGCGACACTATGGTGAATCGCGAGAGGCCTTTGCAGCCCGCTGCAACGCCCTCGCACCCGGCCTCGCGCCGCTTACGCGAGCACATTTAGCCGCAACATTAGGCTTTTCAGATCGAGACGACAGCGCTGAGCAACCAGATCGAAGCATCACCGCAGCACCGAGTCTGAGTGCAGACGACTGGCAAGCGCTAGAACAATCGGTTTCTTCAGATTTGCAGGCCAATATTCCTCTCTGGCGTAGATTGCTAGGCGCCCTACACCCCTTTAGCTGGTCGACAATACGCTAGCCCGATTGGAGCTTTACATGAGTTTTGAGCATGAAACAGAGAATTATGAAAAAGAGAACTATAAAAAAGAGAGCGATGAGACGATCGCGTCTTTTGATGCACCCCACGCGACCGCCAAGCCAGCAAATGAGTTAGACGCTGCGCGCGCGACACTCCTAAAACTCGTTAACATTGTTAAAACAAAAGTGATTGGCCGCGATGAGGTCATTGAGCTTTGCGTCATCGCGCTAGTCGCCGACGGCCATGTGCTCCTCGAAGACTTTCCCGGCTCTGGCAAGACTACGCTCGCGAAGACGCTGGGCGAAGCAATCGTCGGCCAGATGCCGCCTGACGTCTCTGACGATGAATCAGGCGCCGAGTCAGGGATCGCCGCCTTCCGCCGCATTCAGTTTACCCCCGATCTGTTGCCTTCGGATGTCACCGGCGTGCCGATATTCGACCCAAGTAATAATAGCTTTCATTTCCGCCGCGGCCCTCTTTTTGCTCATGTTGTGCTAGCCGACGAGATCAATCGCACCTCGCCAAAAGTGCAATCGGCGATGCTCGAAGCGATGGGCGAGAAACAAGTTTCTGTCGACAACACAACCTATCCACTCGGCGAATTATTCTTCGTTATTGCTACTCAGAACCCGCTTGATCTGGTTGGCACTTACCCGTTGCCTACCCCTCAGCTGGATAGATTTTTATTCAAACTCACCATGCAGCATATCGATCGCGAGGCTGAACTCGAAGTCTTATCCACTCACCTTGATCGACAACAAACATTCCATGACGACGAGGCCGCGCACAGCCGCACAGTAAGTCAGATTGACCTATTGCATGCGCGGAGGATTATCGATTCTGAAGTTGAAATAAGCAGCGCAGTAAAAGTCGCTTTAGTTGATATCTCTCGGGATTTGAGAAGCGATCCTCGCGTTCTGCAAGGAAACTCTACCCGCAGCATTGTGCTTATGCTGCCAGCGTTGAAAGCCGCTGCCGCACTGGACGGCCGCAACTATGTGAGCGCAGCCGACATAGAAAAACTGCTGCCCCGTGTCTTCGCCCACCGCTTAGAACTCGCCCCAGGTGCCGGAGATGTGAACGCGCTGCTTCGCGAACTCATGCTGCCTTCGATGGAGCAACTCGCTAGATCTACCCTACGCTGAGGCCTAAGAGTGATGGGACTGCGCCGAAAAAAGCACCAATCAACACATGAGCGGTCTCAGCACGTTAAGCAAATTTTATTGCTCGGTGCCGTCGTATCCGCATGCTTAAGCTGCGGTGCTACAGGCCAAAATCTTAGCGATATTGAATTGCCTGCGCCGGAAATTTGTTTTGGCCTTCGCTCGATTGTCGAGCCCGAAGCCCTCGCCGTCTGCAGTGCGCTCGATGCCAGTCAACGTATCCGTGCGCGCGAGCTTGCGGAACAATGGCTTACTTCTGCACCAACCTCCTCCGCTGCACACTACACGCTCGCCGAGGTGTTGCTCACCGTCGAAGGCAATGTGCCGCGCGCGCTTTTCCACCTTAACCAGGCTGAGGCAAACAGCAAAATTCGCTCATTCGATCAGATGATCGAGGCAGGCAGCGATCTCCCCGTAGGTTCAGCGCCCGAGACACCACTGTGGCATTACCTCACCCTTAATCAACTGTCTTCGGTGCATCAACTCATCGGCAATCAAGAAGAGTCTCTTCGCTATCTCGATGCCTTGGCCGAAGCGTATGGGGTCGACCTCGAACCCTATAAAGGCTGGCCTTTAATCAAACTAGGCCGCTTCGAGGACGCCCGGCAAAGCGCGCTTCGCGTCCTTGCCAAGGATGACGTCGACCGATTTTCCGAAGCGCAGGCGTGGAACACACTCTGTGCAGTAGAACTCAGCGCCCCTCAAGAGTCGCGGGCTGCACCCGCCTGTGACAAGGCGCTCGAATTAGACGAGGCTGCGCAAAATACACGAGAAGAATTAAGCACCGTCACCCTTACAAACGCCGCAGAAGTCGCCTTGAGCAGGCTGCGCATCGATCAAGCTGAGCGTTTAATAGACAGAGCGACGCGCTACCCAAACCCGAGCAGTGTTTCTAATCCTTGGATACAGAAGCTCTACCTTACGCTCGCACAAGGTCGGTTCGACAATGCGCAGAGCGCGTTAGAACAAATGCTCGTCTGGCGGAACAGGCAAGATCCGCTTATTGGTGTTAGCAATCGCGCCGAACACTTTCTTGCCAGTGCGACTTTTTTGCTGCTCGCCGGATACACTGAAGAGGCTGCGCGGCTTGCCGAATCCGCGTTGAATCAGCCCGATCGCAATGGCAATTTTAGCGCCGACGATGCACAGAAAGATGCGATTGCGGCATTGCTTACCGCCCTCGCCTTTCGCGCCGACTATGAACGCCAGCTAGAATTTGCAGCGGCTCAAGAGTGGGGAGTCAGACTCTCTGCCACCGCCTCGGCGCAACTCACTCGACTTGCCGCTTGGCGCGCGGGTCGCCGAGCAGCGTCACTTTTCGCTAACGCCGAGACCATGCGAAATCGCCTGCGTCCCTATGGTCCGCTCGACGTTCACATACCCGAATGGATAGAGCCTGAAATCGCACGCCTGCTCGGCGCGGGTGTCTTTACCTCGCTAATCGAAGACGCAGAGACCCGGGGCTCTTTCAGCGGCGCGCAGGGCTACAAACACTCTTTCGCTACCGAATCTGCGGCTCTGCGACACGATTCTGACGGAGTGATAGATGCAGGCACGCTCGCCCTCTCACTGCTACCCGATGCCGAAGCGATGCTCCGCGCGCGAGTCCAGTGGCATATGGCTCGCGCGCATTGGCAAAAAGGCGACAGCGGCTCGGCGCGCGACTTTTTTAGCGCCTCACTGCGCCAAGACCCAAGCCTTGCTCGCCGACTCGGCGCAGGCATTCCTGTCGCCATTAGTCATGACGGCTCACCCTCCGCACTTGCGTTAGCTGATAGGTTATCAATCTCACCTCGTTTTGAGGCGTCACCCGAGGGGCTAGCATTAGAGATAAGCGCAAACATCCTTTGCCTCCGAGGCAGCGAAGAGGCAGTGATTTCATGCTACACTCCTGCGCGTAAAAGCGAGTCAATTACTGGTGATTCCCCAGCCATCCTCTCTCTACCTCTTGCTAACGATAGCGCCTTGGTCGCCGTTGAGTTTCAGCGCCAACTATTCGGTATTGGCGTCGAGCTGAGCAAAGCTCAACGATCGGCAATTATGGGCGCGAGCGTAGTATTGAGATCGCAGAGTTACGGCAATGACACCTCGCTACCTGATTTTTAAGCCGGGCGATTGAGCAGATCAAATTGCACAAACTTAGGTAAGACGGTCTGTAAATCAGCGCGTGACTGAGCGACTGGGGATTAGACGACACCTTTACTGCGCGCCACAACGTGGCTCGCCACGGGAAAATTGTGAACATTGAGAATACTCTAGCCAAACGAGTCATCATCCTTCTCGCGGCAACCTCGGCGCTCGGCCCTACCGCAATGCAAATATTGCTCCCTGCGATTCCAGTTATCAAAGAAACGTTCGCCGTCAGCGCCGAGGTCGCGCAGCTCACTCTCAGCCTGTCCATGCTCGCGATTGCGATTGGCACTCTCACCTATGGGCCTCTCTCGGATCAGTTCGGCCGGCGGCCTATTATGCTGCTAGGCCTGTGTATAACCATCATCGGCTCGCTTTTCTGCTATTTCGCCAACACGATCGAGATGCTGATTCTCGGCCGAATTATTCAAGCGTTTGGCGGCGCTGTCGGGCTTGTGCTTGCGCGCGCAATCGTACGGGATGTGTATGGCCCTGAACAGGCCGCGCGAGTGATTGCAACACTCGTTATGGTGATGGTAGTGATGCCCATGCTGTCGCCCGCGCTAGGCGGTGAACTGATGCATCGCTTTGGCTGGGAGTCGGTGTTTCTTGTCATGGCAATACTCAGCCTCGGCATTCTGCTCGTGCTGCGCTCCTCTCTCGTCGAAACGTTGGCAGAGCCGGTGCCTTTCGACGGTGTCGGTGCGATGCTTGGTAACTTTGCCCATCTATTTCGCTCGCGCGCGTTTCGAGGCTATGCCTTCTGCGTAAGCTTTGTCTCTGTGGTGTTTTTTGCCTTCATCTCGGCTGCGCCCGAAATCATGATCACGGTGCTCAACCGCCCTCCTACAGAATATGGTTACTATTTTATTATGGTGCCGCTAGGGTTCATGGTCGGCACTTATGTTGCGCGTCACTTTGGCCGGACTCTCGGTATCAATCTTTTAATTATGCTCGGTGCCAGCATCGGCATAGTTGGTATAGTCAGTGCCATCGTTTTGCAGCTCCTCGGCTTTCACCACCCACTCGCGCTTTTTATCCCTGTCGCCATCGCTGTGCTCGGCAATGGCATCACACTGCCTAATGCACAGGCTGCGGCGATTAACGAATTTCCTCGTTTCGCAGGCACCGCGTCGGGATTGACTGGATTTTTACAGATGGCTTTTTCGGCTATCGCGGCACAACTTGTCGCTGTTATCTTTAACGGTACGGTGTACCCGCTGTTGCTCATGATGCTCGCCGCGTCGATCGCCTCGCTGCTTTTTTTCTTGGCAGGGACACGAGAAGTTGGCGCAAAAGTCGTCAACAGCCAAAGCTAGAAAGGACCATACGTCGGCTACAGACTGCGCAACTGCTCGCAGAAGCCTTGCTCATCTCGCAAACACCGCAGATCGAGAATGAGTGAACCATCCGAGAGGCGTCCTATTATAGGCTTAGGTAATGCACGCAGCGTTGCCGCCAGCTCGGTCAGTCCAGCATCGCTCTGTCCTGAGCGCAGTGAGATGGCGATCGCACGGCTCGGCATCAGTTCCAACGGGAGCGCGCCGCTGCCAATCTGACTCTTGCAATCGAGTCCGCCAGTAACAAACTTCTCACCGACTGCCTCACGCACCACTGGTAACACTCGCTGCACAGCTTTTTCGATGTCATCGACTGACCGCGTTAAATCCGCCAGCAGTGGCAATCGCTGAGGCAGAGACTCTGGATCTCGGTACAGCTGCAAGACTGACAACAATCCTGCCAGCACCGTTTTGTCGACTCTTAAGGCGCGCTTGAGGGGGTTCGCTTTAATGCGCTTAATGAGATCAGCCCGGCCAACAATGATTCCAGACTGCGGCCCACCAAGCAGTTTATCGCCGCTAAACGTGACCAGATCAGCACCCGCCTCGACCGTCGCCCTGACTGTGGGTTCTGGCGGCAGTCCAAAGCGGGCCATGTCGACCAAACAGCCACTGCCGAGATCCGACACAAACGGAATATTCGCGCCATGGGCAATGGCGGCAAGCTCGGCTTCGGGCACCGCGCTGGTAAAGCCACGTATCTCGTAATTACTCGCATGCACCTTCATCACCAACGCTGTTTGCGGCGATAGTGCCGCCTCGAAATCGCGCGCATGGGTCCTGTTAGTCGTGCCGACTTCGCGAAGCTTAGCGCCCGCACTTTCCATCACATCGGGAATGCGAAATGCACCGCCAATTTCGACCAGTTCACCGCGCGAGATGATGACTTCCTGTCCTAACGCGAGCGTGTTGAGCAACAGGACAACGGCAGCCGCATTGTTATTAACCACGGTTGCAGCCTCGGCGCCCGTCAGCTCGCAGATCAGAGCTTCGAGATGCGAATCTCTGTCGCCGCGCTTACCTGTCTCTAAGTTGTATTCGAGATCAACCGCCTCACCCGCTGCGATGGCCATAGCCGCTATCGCCGAGTCGGGGAGTCTTGATCGGCCGAGATTGGTATGGATAACCGTGCCCGTAAGATTAAACACAGGCCTAAACAGAGGTTTAAATTCTTGGCCAATGCGCGTAACTGCAGCCTCTGCGACGCGCTCGGCGACGACTTCTCGAGAGAGGCTCAAATACTCAGCCGCGGCGCTCGCCATAGCACGCCGGAGAATGTCGACCTCGGCTCTAATCGCAAGTTTTACCGGCTCTCGACCTAAGGCAGCGATTGTTTGCTGCAGCGAAGGCTGCTTGAGAATCGTGTCGACCGGCGGGATTAGCGCGAATACTCGTTGATCTGTCATTACTTAACTCTACTGCTCGGTAGTTGATTCATTTTCTGCACAAGCCAATAGGAATAGCCGCCACAGGATAAAAACGATGACGACAATGTACGGAATAGTCGTTTAGCGCGCAATCAGGACTTAAACTAAGCAACCGTTTATGAGATAAAGCGGCCAATAAAAAAAATAACTAATTCGACGACCGTGATGGGGATAAAGAATAATGCAGGCTAGAAAACAACCGCTAATTATTGCCAACAACTTCCATCCAGCCACAATCGAGGCATTAGATGCCGCTTACGAGACGACTCACCTTTGGACTCTCGATGAGGCCGGAAAAAAAGCGAAGCTTGCAGAATTAGAAGGACACTGTGTCGCCGCTGCGTCGGCGTCTTGGGCGACCGACCCGCTTCTCTACACTCTCGATTCTCTGCGAGTCATTGCCTGTTTCGGCGTTGGCGTCGATGGGATTGATTTCACTGAAACCGATCGCCTTAATATTCGGGTGACTAACACCCCGGGCGTGCTCGACGATGCCGTGGCAGATATCGCACTCGGCCTCATCATCGCTTGCTCTCGGAAATTTATTCTCGCCGATGCGTTTGTGCGCAAGGGGCAATGGAAAAAAGGCCCCTTACCGCTCGGACAAAGCCTCGCTGGCAAGACACTCGGCATCGCAGGCCTCGGCCGCATCGGCCAAGAGATCGCCCGCAGAGCGATGGGTTTCAAACTCAACATCGCCTACCATAATCGCCGCCCCAAAGACTGTGATTATACTTACTGTGAATCTCTCAATGAGCTTGCGAGCCACAGCGATATTGTTGTTAACGTGCTCCCAGGTGGGCCCGCAACGCGCAAGATACTGGACGCTTCATTTTTCGACTGTCTTGGCGCGGAAGGTACTTTTATCAACGTCGGACGCGGGCAAAGCGTCGATGAGGCTGCGCTAGTACAGGCATTGCAGAACAGGACTATCGCGGCCGCCGGTCTCGATGTCTACGACCAAGAACCCGGTGTACCAGAGGCATTGATCGCTTTGGACAACGTTGTGCTTTTGCCTCACATTGGGAGTGCGACGGGTGAAACACGGACCGCGATGGGCGACCTTGTCATCGGGAATTTGGCGTCGTTCTTTGCCGATCAAACACTGGTGACTGAATTCTTTAGCAGCTGAGGACAACAAGCACAGCACGGCATCCATTAGTCTCTGACATAGAAGTAGATGTACCTAGCCTCGGGGTCATATCGCATTTCCTCTTCTCCGGTGACTACTCGCGGATCGGTCAGATCTATCTCGACAAACAAATCTCGATAGGACGGGCTAAGCGAGTTGTACACCACCTCTTGAACAATGAGCAGGTGAAAATGCTCAAGGTCGAGTTTGGCTGCGTGCTCGCTGAACAGGTCAAACAGTTGTGGTATTTTTCGCAGCTCTTGATACTTGGCCGCCTGAATTATTGCTTCACCATACAGGTCGTATGAGCGAATATCCCCACTCTGAAAGGTGCCCTGAATCGAGTTATAGGCGAGACCAATAGACGCTTTAATAGGGCGCGAGTAGTTAAATTTCTCAAGGTTAGTATTAAATGCATCCAGCATAGCCAGGGCGGCAGAAACTGCGCCATCTGCAAGCACCCCTGTTCCCGATGACAGAAAGGGATAACCCACTGTGCTGATGTAGCCATCGCCGGTTTCCTTTAACCGAAAGGCACGTGACCGCAACGGATTTTTCTCATAATCTTGCATGCATATCTCTAAGAAAGATTCGAACACACTCATGAAAAATTCTTGCGTTTTCTCGTGTTTGATTTCCGTAGATCTCTGCACATCAAACACACTAACGATCGCCTTGCTCTCCTTTAGCGGCATTGTCACTTCTAGCTCATCCCCCTGCTTAATCATATCAAGCTGATGTGGATATACTAATTTAGAAAGCTGTTTACAAAGGTGTTTCCGGGCGCTCTCATTGGTAGTTCTAGAATAGAAGCGAACTCTAATTCCATCATAATGCATCCAACTCACGAGCGAACCCAACAAAAAAACCTGCAGCAGGTGTAGAATACTGATCGCAAAAAAATCTTTATCTATCCAGTAAATCAGCGCAGAAAATAAAATGACAAACAACAGATTTCTAATGATTGTGACCTGATACGCTGCATGGTAAGAAAATGCGGCAACTATCAGTGGCATGAAATTCATTTGCGACGCTAGAGTGCTACTGACCATCTCTCTCTCGATTTGCGTGCCAACATTGTCGAACAACACAGAGCTAAACAATCCAAAACTCAGCAGCCACATGGCACCAATCGTGTCTATAACAATTGGACTATACTTTTTCATGGCAGAGTAAAAACTTACCGCAATGGAGAACACCACCCCTACCATAATAGGCAAGATATAGGCCAAAAGAGCTAGCGAAGCTGAGGGGTTATTTACCTGCAAGGCATACCTAAACGTTGCAATCGTTGTGAACAGCATGAGGGCAACGAACGCCCCGCCTCTCCATCCACAAATAAGTTGTGACGCCTCATCACAAAGTTCATTATTAAATTCTTTCAGATGATCTCTGCAATAAGCCGAGTATCTCTGCGATTTGTTCCTGGCGCCTAGCACGGCCATCTCTTCTCAACCCTCGATTGTTGCTCTTCTGCATTGGTGCCCTTTCTCTATCCACTCTGGCTGCAGGGGGAAACAGGCTCGAAATTTAGGATTTTTAATTAGGTAGCTACAAATGAGACCTTAAAAAAGCAGATTTCTCTCACTTCTCTCGTTAACTTGTCGAAATCACTTTTTAAAGTGGCGTTTAAGCGCTAGATTTTGGAAGGCCATTGATTTATTCTCGTTCTTTTCGGATACGGCGTGCTCGTATTCGCGACCTAAGAAAACAACCCGCTAGCAGACTCCAACCCCAACGTATCAATATCCAAGCCGAGCTCAGACTCTTGGTTAGAGGGTATTACGGCGATATCGCTTGAGGTGAGCTCTTATCAATGCGGGCTAGTAGCTTATTTGAAGGTAACCGAGAGTCATGAGCAAAACCACTAAGGCCGTAGTAAAAAAACAAGCAAAAACAAAAGCCTCGACTACGAAAAGGACAGCTAATAAAAGTGTCTCAACAAATTTCGTTTACGCGTTTGGCAAGAAAACCGATGGCAATGCCACGATGCGTGACCTGCTAGGCGGCAAAGGCGCAAACCTTGCCGAAATGGCGTCGATCGGTCTCCCTGTTCCTCCAGGGTTCACGATCAGCACCGAAGTCTGTGGTTACTATTACGACAACGGCAAAACTTACCCAGCTTCTCTCTCTAAATCGGTTCTGAAAGCGATCAAACAAATCGAAAGTCAACTGGGTAAGAGCTTTGGCGGGCGCAGCAACCCCCTGCTGGTCTCTGTTCGCTCCGGTGCGCGCGACTCGATGCCTGGCATGATGGACACAATCCTCAATCTAGGACTCAACGACGTAACGGTTGAAGGTCTCGCCGAGATCTCCGGCAATTCGCGTTTTGCTTGGGACTGCTACAGGCGTTTTATTCAAATGTACGGCGATGTCGTGATGGGTGTTCAAGCGCGCTCAGAGGAAGAGGAAGACCCCTTCCACGAAATCCTTGAGAAGATGAAGCGTAAACTCAAAGTTGAGACCGATAGCGACTTGAGCACCGAAAACCTTAAAGCGCTCGTCGACCAATACAAGTCCCTGATTCGCAAACGCACTCGTTCTGCTTTCCCGCAGGATGTGTTCGAACAGCTATGGGGCGCGACAAGCGCCGTGTTTAGCTCATGGCGCAATGAACGCGCGATTCTCTACCGCCAGCAATACGCAATTCCTGCCGAGTGGGGCACCGCTGTAAATATTCAAGCCATGGTATTCGGTAATGCTGGCGACGATAGCGCAACGGGCGTTGCCTTTACCCGCGATCCAGCCAATGGCGAGAAAGTGTTTTACGGTGAATACCTCATCAACGCCCAAGGCGAGGACGTTGTCGCAGGCGTGCGAACGCCAAACGCGATCGCAAAGCTCGCGGACGAACTGCCACAGAGCTACCGCGATCTCGAAAAAGTACGCAACAAATTAGAGAAGCACTTCAAAGACATGCAAGACTTCGAGTTCACAATCGAAGGGGGTCGTTTGTTCATTCTGCAAACCCGAAACGGCAAGCGAACCGGCCTAGCCGCCGTCCGTATCGCCGTCGAAATGCAGCGCGAGCGTCTCATGAGTCAAGAAACTGCGCTCTTGAAAATCCCAGCAGAGTCTATCGACTCACTGCTTGTTCCCGTTTTTGACCCTAAAGCGCTCAAAGCAGCGCCGATTATTGGCAAAGGCCTCCCTGCAGGCCCGGGCGCTGCGACAGGTCGCATAGCCTTTACCGCAGCGACGGCCGAAGCTGAAACGCGCAAGGGCAATAAGGTAGTTCTGTGCCGCAATGAAACCTCGCCTGACGACCTCAAAGGCATGCTTCACTCCCAGGGAATACTGACATCTCGCGGCGGCGTCTCATCGCATGCGGCCCTTGTCGCTCGCCAGTTGGGCAAAGTGTGTATCTGCGGCGCTAGCGAAGTGGTCATCAACTACGACAAAAAGACCCTCACCGCGGGTAAAGTTGTTCTCAAAGAAGGCGATTACATCTCGATAGACGGCAGCACTGGCCTTATTTACAAAGGCATGATCGAGAGCGCCGATTCTGAAGTGAAACGTGTGCTCGAAGGCGGCCTCAAAGCCAATAAGAGCTACACTTACGAGCTTTTCCAGACGGTAATGAGCTGGGCCGACAAGCACCGTACACTCAATGTTCGCACCAATGCCGACACGCCAGCGATGGCGAAACAGGCAGTAGCTTTCGGCGCCGAAGGCATCGGCCTGTGCCGAACAGAGCACATGTTCTTCGACGGCGAGCGCATAGACATCATGCGCCAAATGATTCTTGCTGCCGACGAAGTACAACGCCGGTCTGCCCTCAAAAAGCTTTTGCCATTCCAGAAAAAAGACTTCGTCGGCCTGTTCAAAGCGATGGAAGGTCGCCCGGTGACGATTCGCCTACTCGATCCGCCCCTGCATGAGTTTTTACCCCACGACGACGTCGTTCGTCGCCAGTTAGCAGAGAAACTCGGCGTGCCTTTTGATTTCGTTATCGATCGCATTAAAGCTCTTCATGAAGAGAACCCTATGCTCGGCTGTCGCGGCTGTCGACTTGGCATCATCTACCCAGAGATCACTGAAATGCAGGCGCGCGCCCTTTTCGAAGCAGCCGCACAAGTGAGCAAAGGTAAGAAGGCTATTAAGATTAAGGCCGAGATTATGATACCCCTCGTTGGTTTCCGCGCCGAACTCGCCGACCAGCTTGCGATCGTGCACCGAGTGGCCGCCGAGGTGATGAAAAAGCACAAGGTCAAGATCGACTATCTAGTAGGCACGATGATCGAGGTGCCTCGTGCAGCAATCACCGCCGATGAGATTGCGCATGAAGCAGACTTCTTTAGCTTTGGCACCAATGACCTCACTCAAACGACCTTGGGCCTGAGCCGAGACGATATGGGTTTATTTTACGACCAGTATCAGAGCAAAGAGATCTATAACCAGAATCCATTCGCTAGCCTAGATCAAACGGGCGTCGGCAAACTTGTCGAACTCGCAGTTGAACGCGGCCGTCAGACGAAGCCTAACATCAAGCTTGGTATCTGTGGCGAACATGCGGGCGACCCTATGTCGATCGATTTCTGCCATCGCACAGGTCTCAATTACGTCAGTTGCTCACCACCCCGAGTACCTATTGCCCGACTTGCGGCAGCGCAGGCCAGGCTACGCAATAAATAACAGGCGATTGCACAGCTCCCGATTGCAGTGAGACTGAAAAAGTGGAATCAGAAACCTCGTTGTCGCATGAAGCGATCTCGGGGTTTTTTTATTAGCGCCGAGTCATTTTGCTGAGATAACGGTCTTTCGACTGGCGCGGGTATCGCACACTTAAAACGCCGGGAAAATTAGTAAGGTACTAAATAATTGTGCAAAGCGGTAGATTCGGGTACTTTCAAAACAATAAGACTCTACTCGAAGGAGCTCCAATGGCCATTCGCACAGCGCTAGTTAATTCACTGATATATCCACTCTCTGCCGCACGGAAACCGACACTCTCCTCGTGCGCTTACGAGAAAGTCACGAGTCGCTCGCTAGTCCTCGCCTTTGTCGCCTGTTGCTATTCCATGTCTGCCCAAGCACAAGATTACACGCCCGCGAGAACTGAATGGGGACAGCCGGATTTACAGGGAGTATGGAATTTCTCCTCCGACCGGCCAATGATTAGGCCCAGCCAATTTGGCGAACGTGAATATTTGTCCGACGCAGAAATTAGTCGTATACAAGCCCTAGCGGCAGCACGAGATGCGAATTCAGACAGCGCCTTGCCCATCGCTGGGGTGGATGAGTCCTATAACGATTTCTGGATAGAAAACGCGGGCATTGGCGGACTGCAGCGCACCTCGCATCTCGTCTACCCGAAAAACGGCCAACTCCCCCCTTTTGCAGACTCAGCGATTAATCAGCAGGGCAACTACGGCGGTGAAGATACTGGCGAATCACGGCCAGCGCGAATACTTGCAGGTGGAATTGGTACTGATGGCCCAGAGGACCGCGGCCTTTCCGAACGCTGCATTGTCGGCTTCAATTCTGGTCCCCCGTTTATCCCAAGCCTCTACAACAACAATGTGCAGATTTTCCAGAGCAAAGAGCATGTGGTTCTCCTAACCGAAATGATTCACGATGCACGTATAGTGCCGCTCGCCGAAACGGCGGCTGCACACCATACTCTTCACGATGATATTCGCCTGTGGACCGGCGACTCTCGCGGCTACTGGGACGGCGACACGCTTGTCGTCATTACCAAGAATTTCAATGACCTCACAACAAGCTTCAACGCGCATGGCACCGCATTCGACAAAGTACTAACAGAGCGCTTTACAAGAACCGCTGCCGACACCGTCGACTATGAGTTCACTGTCGATGACCCGACAACATTCACTGACAAGGTTGTCGCGATTGTTGAAATGACAAAGGTTGCCGGTCAGCTGTACGAATACGCCTGCCACGAAGGCAACTACGGCATGGTTAACATCCTGCGAGGCGCACGCGCACAGGAAGCTCGAGAGGCAGACTAAAAAAGTAAGACGAAACTACCCGCGACTCTCGTCACCCTCTCGCCATCCTCTCACCAAACCTCATTAAGAAGGATTGAGAACATGAGCAGCAGTCTTTTAGCCCTACTCGCGTTTACGCCGATTTTAGTCGTCGGGGTTCTGCTCGTCGTCCTTCGTTGGCCGGCCAGCCGCGCCATGCCGATCGCTTATCTCATTGTTGCGGGACTCGCCATTGGCGTCTGGGAGGTGTCCGGCATACAAGTGCTCGCCGCGAGCATTAACGGCCTGATCATCGCCGCCACGCTCATTTACATTATCTTTGGTGCCATTTTGCTGCTCAACACCCTGCAACAAAGCGGCGCGATGCGTGCTATCCGCGCAGGCTTCTCGGATATCACGCCCGACCGGCGCATCCAGGTAATCATTATCGCGTGGTTGTTTGGTTCGTTTATCGAAGGCTCAGCGGGATTTGGCACGCCGGCCGCCGTTGCGGTGCCGCTTATGGTTGGCTTGGGCTTCCCTGCTATGGCCGCTGTGGTTGCAGGAATGATCATTCAAAGCACACCCGTGTCG
>Ga0209308_10002168_pt1 | contig 17253 bp, 23 predicted proteins | sample COGITO_mtgs_1204_3_FD_184806 | JGI IMG/M metagenome (GOLD analysis project Ga0209308, IMG submission 184806) | Pelagic marine microbial communities from North Sea - COGITO_mtgs_120405 (SPAdes) (version 2) | ecosystem: Environmental > Aquatic > Marine > Epipelagic ...
GAGATTGCAAACCAGGGCGATACAGTTCGCATCATCAAAGAGCCTGAGATCACAGTAAATGCATATCTACGTGGGACAACTGTCTCCGCACAAGATCTTGTAGATACAGACTTCTCGTTAGTCATTGATAAAGCTAACTACTTTGCATTCAAAATGGATGACATTGAAGAGCAGCAATCGCATGTTGACTTCATGTCTATGTCTTCTAACCGTGCGGCTTACCGCTTGGCTGATGGCATGGATACAGAAGTGCTACGTTACCTTTCGGGTTACACTGCAGCTTCTGCTGTTAACACAACTGTATCTGGTACTGTAGCTAACGCTGCTGCTGGAACTGATGAACTGTTGGCTGGCAATAAGCTAGACATCACTTCCTTTGGTAACATCACTACTACTGCGACTGCTGGTGACTCCATTCCAGTAGCTCCACGTTTTGGTGGCGCAACTGCAGCTTCAGCATCTACTGCAACACCTTTGCAAATCATTGCACGTATGGGCCGCTTGCTAGATCAACAAAACGTGGACTCACGTGGTCGTTGGTTGGTATTGGACCCAGTGTTCATTGAGATGCTGAAAGATGAAGACAGCCGTGTATTGAATGCTGACTTCGGTGGTTCAGGCTTGCAGAACGGTTTGATCTTGAACAACCTGCACGGCTTCCGTATCTATGCATCCAACAACCTTCCTTCGGTTGGTACTGGTGCTGGTACTTCAGGCGCTACTGCACAGTCAACTAACTACGGTGTTATCGTAGGCGGTCATGACTCTGCTGTTGCAACTGCTGAGCAGATCAACAAAGTTGAAACCTACCGTGACCCAGACAGCTTCGCTGACATCGTTCGTGGTATGCACCTTTATGGCCGCAAGATCCTGCGTCCTGAAGCACTTGTCAACGCACGTTACAACGCTGCTTAATCTAAACAATGGTGGGGCTGGCTTAATGCTGGCCCCATTATATCATTCACATCCCTAGAAATGGATATTAGACATGGCTATTACTACAGCAATGTGCAACAGCTTCAAGCAAGAGCTTCTGGGTGGTGTACATGATCTTGATACTAACTCACTTAAAGTTGCCCTAATCAAAGCCTCACCTACAGGTGCTTATGGTGCAGCTACAACTAATTACAGTAACGTAACTGGTAACACAGATGAAGCCGTAGGCACAAACTACAGTGCTGGTGGTGGCGCTCTTAGTGGTGCTACTATTTCACTATCAGGTACAACAGCCTTTGTTGACTTTAGTGATGTTACATTTAGCTCAGCTACTATCTCCGCTGATGGTTGTATCATCTATAACGTAAGCCAAGGTAACGCTGCAGTAGCTGTGATTGACTTTGGTGGTACTAAGACTTCTACTAATGGTGACTTTGTAATTCAAATGCCAGCAGCAGATGCATCCAACGCTATTATTCGTATCGCTTAAGTTAGGATAACACTATGGCGCTAGTCGTTAAAGATAGAGTTAAAGAGACTAGCGTTACAGATGGCACTGGTAGTGTTACACTTGCTGGTGCAGTAGCTAACTTCCAAAGCTTTAGCTCAGTGCTTAGCAATGCTGATACTACATACTATGCTATTAGTCACCGTAATGCTAATGAATGGGAAGTAGGGCTAGGGACATACAACACTGGTGTTCTAGCTCGTACTACAATACTGGAGAGTAGCAATGCAGGTTCTGCAGTTAGCTTCTCATCTGGTACTAAAGATGTGTTCATTACATACCCTGCTGAGAAGTCTATATACCTAGATGGCAGTAACCTGATTGCTAACTCTACAGCATTGATGAACACTATATTCGCTAATGATGGCACAGGTTCAACATTAGATGCAGATCTACTTGACGGACAACAAGGTACATACTATACTGGTTATACTGACACAGCTATAGCTAATCTTATTGACACAGCACCCTCCACACTTGATACATTAAATGAACTAGCTGCAGCACTAGGTGACGATCCTAACTTTGCTACTACTGTTACTAATAGTATAGCTACTAAGCTACCCTTAGCTGGTGGTACTATGACAGGTAACATAGTGATGGGTACTAACACCATTACTGATGCTAAGGTTGGACAGTGGGATATAGCATACGGTTGGGGTAATCATGGTGCTGTAGGATATTTAACTAGCTACACTGAAACTGATCCTATCTATACTGCATCCAGTTGGTACACTACTACTAACAATGCAGCTAACTGGAATACAGCATACGGCTGGGGTAACCATGCTTCGGGTGGGTATCTAACTAGCTATACTGAGACTGACCCTATCTATGTTGCATCTAGCTGGTACACTACGACTAACAACTCAGGTAACTGGAATACAGCGTATGGCTGGGGTAACCATGCTTCTGGTGGCTACCTTACTGCAGTACCTGCTGAGTACCTTACTGAAACTGAGGGTGACGCTAGGTATGACCTTGCTGGTACTGCAGTAGCCCTAGCAATCGCATTAGGATAACAACACATGGCTAACACATTTAAGAATTACGTAGGTGCAGCTACCACAGGGGGAGCTACAATCTACACAGTGCCTGGAACTACTGTTGCAGTTATCATTGGTGCTAACTTAGCTAACATCTCAGCAACACAGGTTACTGCCTCAGTTCAACTAGGTGCTACGTATATTATCAAAGATGTACCACTACCCGCTGGCTCAGCATTGAGTGTACTGGATGGTAAGATCATTGGTGAGGCATCAGATACCATTGTCGTAACTGCATCATCTAATAGTGCAGTGGATGTAGTACTGAGTGTACTGGAGCAAAGCTAATGAGTAAGCAGAGTGATCTACTAAATCTCACTGATGCTATTAGTGTTAGTGGCTCCAATGTTGGGATTGGGACGAGTTCGCCTAGTTATGCAATCGACACCTTATCTAGTGGGTCTGTTGTAGCTCAGTTCAAAAGAGATGCAACTGGTGGTGGAAGCGGTGGTATTAGATTTGGTAATAATGATAAACAGTTTACATTATATGGCGACAATTCTAATGGTCTCACAATTTACGATGGCGGCACAGAACGTATGCGCATCGACTCATCGGGCAACTTGCTTGCTGCAGGGACTAACACCAATCCTGTGGGTTACAACGTAGTAGGCCATGCTTTGTCCGCTGACGGCAGAGTCCAGCACTCTACTACTGGCAATATAGTAATGAAGACCAACCAGACTACGGACGGGGATGCTATACAGTTCCGCAAAGACGGCGCCACGGTGGGGAGTATTGGTAGCAGCAGTTCACAGTTGAGCATCGGCGGCGGAAACTCTGGGATACGGTTCGGTGGTAGCTCCTTAGACCCTTGGAATAATAGCACACGTTCGCTGGCCGATAACACCTATGATGTGGGTTCAGCATCATATCGCTGGGACGACATCTACGCCACCAACGGCACTATCCAAACATCTGACCGCAACGAGAAGCAGGACATTGAAGCCCTGTCTGATGCAGAGCAACGTGTAGCTGTAGCTTGTAAAGGCTTGTTGCGTAAGTTCCGCTGGATCGACAGTGTAGCTGAGAAGGGTAACGCTGCCCGTATTCACTTTGGTATCATTGCACAAGACTTGCAGGATGCCTTTGCTGCTGAAGGGCTAGACGCTGGCCGTTACGCCATGTTCATTAGCAGCACTTGGTGGGAAGCTAACCGTGTAGTGCCAGCCGTTGAAGCTACTGATGATACAGAAGCCGTAGCTGAACACACAGTAACAGATCATTATGACACACTTGAGGAAGCACCAGAAGGCGCAACTGAAAGAACCAGACTTGGTGTTCGTTACCCAGAACTATTAGCATTTATCATAGGGGCATTGTAATATGGCTGGTTATATTGGCTCTAAAGCTTCTGTAGTATCGTCAGGTGCTGAACATAAGAAGCTGTTCAACATCACGACTACCACTACATCTCTAACTGGGTTGGTGTATACTCCTACTCTAGTCCATGTATTCCACAATGGTGTGCGTCTAGTTGATGGCACAGACTACACAGCTACGAATGGCACAAGCATTACACTTACTGTAGCTGCAGAGAATGGTGATCAAGTTGCGGTGGTAAGCTACGCTACGTTCCAAGTAGCTGATGCCTACACTAAAGTTGAAGCTGATGGTCGTTATGTGAATACTACAGGTGATACACTTACAGGCAATTTAACTGGTACAACCGCTACTTTCTCAGGTGCAGTAACAGGCACTGATCTAACCCTATCAGGCGGCGTATACCTTGGCGGCACTGGGTCGGCTAATTATCTGGATGACTATGAGGAAGGGACTTCAAGCGGTACTCTTTTCCCTAACTCTGGTGGCTCTTTTACAACAGCAACATATACTGGGCGTTACAGAAAAATCAGCTCTTTAGTACACTTTTCGTTTGAGGCAACGATTACTACTTTAGGATCAGGAAATACTGGTTTTTTAGTGGTGCTACCTTTCACAGCAGATGGTAGTTTTGGATATTCTGGAACAGGTCGCCGAATGACAGATAATGTACAGTTTCATACAGTTGTGGATGGCACAACCTATCTGTTAGCTAGAAACACAGCGGCTGGTGGAACTCTTGAAGCGGGTTCTACGACTTACAAAGGAATGATTATTTATCATTCAACTTAATTATCTGTAGTGGATTCTACAGACAGACAGTCCAGCCACAAGGAGATAAACAGATGGCACTAACAGAAGCTACACTACAAGATAAAATAGAAATCGTAGGCGACTTCAAGCACGTTCAAGTTCGCACAGCCACGGTCATCAGCCGTGATGGTGTAGAGATAAGCCGTAGCTTCTCACGCCATGTGGTAAGCCCGCTGGATGACATCTCAGGTGAGAGTGCAGAAGTGCAAGCCATATGTGCTGCAGTTCATACTGATGAAGTTAAAGCTGCATACACTGAGTTACTGGCACAGCAAGCCGTAGGGGTATAACTAATATGTCTGGATACATTGGAACACAGCCAGTACCACAGGCTACACAGACTAGGGATGTGTTTACCTCTGCAGCAAACCAGACTAGCTTTGCCACATCAGGTTACACACCGTGGTTCTTAGATGTATACATGAATGGTGTACACCTACAGAACGGCACTGATTACTCCGCAAGTAATGGATCAGATGTGGTACTCACTACGGGTGCTGATGCTGGTGACATACTTGAAGTCATAGCCTTCACCACATTTGAAGTAGCTAATGTTTCAGGTGGTGGTATGTTTAAGGGTGACAATGGTACAGTAGGTAGCCGTGCGGGTGACATCTTTAGGATAAACGAACAGATACTTAATTCAAATGTAACCATCAATGCCGATGAGAATGCATCATGTGCTGGGCCTCTTACCCTAGCTACAGGTGTAGTGCTTACCGTTGATGGCAACCTGACGGTGGTGTAACATGAGCGGAACTTTAGTAGTCCAAAACCTACAAGGCCCCGCATCTGGGGCTAATGCTAATAAGATTATCGTTCCTGCTGGTCAGGTGCTTGATGCTAGTGCTGGGACGCTTGTTCCTAGTGCTGGTGGAGTAATACAAGTAGCCAACGTGTATAGCACCAACGGGATTTCCGTAACAAGCACTACACGTATTTCATTAGACAGCTACAGTTTCACACCTGTTGGAACAGCTAGTAAGTTTGTGATTACCTTTTTCTTACAAGCTAACTGGGGTGGTAGTCCAGCGGGCTTTGGGGCGTATATGTATAGGAATGGGGTAGAAATAGCTGCTTCAGGGAACTCTCACTCAGTATACATCAACACTGTAAGTGACACTTACCAAGGATCGTCTTGGAGTTTTATAGATAACTCAGGCAGTACCGCAGGAACACCTATAACCTTTGAGCTACGGGCGCAGCCATATTCACCTAGTTTGGTACAATTTTCATGGGCTAGCCAGAGCAGGGGTTTTGTTATCATGGAGATCGCAGGATGAGCAGCACATTATTCGTAGATGCCATTGAGCCAAACCTCTCAAGCGGGGTGCATATTGCTGGTAGTGTCGTCCAATGTATTAGCAGTGATGATGCTAGAGGCTGGACTTCCACAACTTCAACTTCTTTGGTTTCATCGGGAATAAGTTTAGCTATTACACCTAAGTTTGCTAATAGCGTGATACTTGTAGATTTTCATTTTCCTATGCTTCACCTTCCTGATACACAAGGTATTAATCTTATACCAGCCGTTTATAGAAATAGTTCAAATATTGGTAATAGCTCATACCCACAGGGCTTCCACTACAACGCCAATGGAGGTAGCCAATATCCAAGCATAAAAATTGAGTGTCGTGACGCTGCGCATAATAGTACGTCTGCGCTAACATATACGGTGTATTTTAGAAGCGGTACTGGGGCAAATGTTCACCTTACTCATAACGGTTCAGATACACACCTCAAGCTATGGGAGATCGCACAATGACATCCATCATCAAAGTCGATCAAATCCAAACACTAGCTGGGGCTGCACCAACTGCTGCTGACTTGGGGATTAATGTTACTGGGAGTGTGCTGCAAGTTGTTCAAACTGTTGACACAACACAAGTATATTATAATCCAGCAGCAGAAAACACTGATTTAATCACAGCAACAATAACCCCAATTTCAACATCTAGCAAAATCTTAATTATGTTAAATGCAAAGATTGGTGGGACAAATGGGAATGGCGGTCTTGGTTTAAGAAGGAACACAACATGGATTGGTGGTTCAGGAAATACTGTAACGGGCGGGGATAGTCTTCATGGCGCAAACTCATTTATTGCGGCAGATGATGCGTTGAATGGATTTTATTACTCTACTAACACATGGGGCATGTCTAACCTAATTCATATGTATTTAGATAGCCCAAGCACTACATCAGCAACTACATATAAAGTATCTGTAGACTCATCTACTGGGGTTTTTATAAGAGGTTGGAATAGAGCAGAAAACGGTAATGGTGGCTCAGGAACATCAACCTTCACCTTAATGGAGATTGCAGGATGAACAAAATAAACGCACTCCAATCTCTACGCCCTATGGCACAGTGGGTTCTCCGTGGTGACAGCCTTGAGTGGCTAGACACTGAGCAGACACAGCCAACCGAAGCTGAAATCACAGCCGAAGTTGCACGACTACAAGCTGAGTATAACACCAACGAATACCAGCGCCAACGTGCCACAGCATACCCATCCATCCAAGAGCAACTTGATATGCAATACTGGGACAGCGTGAATGGGACAACAACATGGGCCGATGCTATCGCAGCCATTAAAGAAGGATTTCCTAAATGACACCATCTATTTCAACAGCACTATCCGAACTTGGTATCACAGAATGGGTACTCCGTGGCGAGCCTACAACTGAAGCTGAGTTTAACACTATGTTCGCCAAGGTCACTGGCGCTGATGCCAATGGCACTGCAATCGAAAGCACAAGCCATGACGTAACGTGGGCTGCAGTATCAGCCAAGCGTGATGCTCTGGTAGCAGCAGAACCAATGAAGCTACTCAGGGCGGAACGTGATCGTCTGATTGCAGCCACAGACTGGTGGGCTTCATCTGACTTGACCATGACTGCCGAACAGTCTGCTTATCGTCAGGCATTGCGTGATGTGACTAACACAGCTACATCTTTGAGTGACGTTGTTTGGCCCACTAAGCCATAAGGAAGTAAGACATGAGTTTAGCTAGAGATTTAGCAGACGGCGTTATCAATGGGCTTACCCCCCAAGCCTCAAATATGCAGCCTCACAACTTAATCATCAATGGAAACATGGCTATCTGGCAGCGGGGGGTATCCCAGACTTCAACTGGTTATGGTTGCGTGGACAGGTTTCGTAATACTGTTTCTGGCACAGTTACTTTTGCGCAGGAAACAACTGGCTTACCAAGTGGATTTGCATACGCACTTAAATGGACAACTGGCGCTGGCACTTCATATGGACAAGTTAGGCAGTTTATAGAAACTGAAAACGTAAAGAGCCTTAGAAGCAAGACACTTACTGCAAGTGCTTATGTAAAAGTATCTAGTAATTACTCTGGTGTTATCTCTTGGGAGATTGGGTATAGCACAGGTGGAGATGGTAGTGGGGCAAGTTACACAGTTCTTGCTTCAACAAATGCTACAACTGCTTCTTCCTCAGATGCTTCGGCTGACTACAAAAGAATTTACTGTAATGTTACAATCCCAGCCGATGCGGTTGGTCTATACATTGGCATTGTCCCTAGTGTCGTTCAAGCCACTGGTGTGTACTGCTCCATCACAGGCGTTCAGCTAGAAGCTGGCTCCTCTGCATCGCCTTTTGCCCATGAAAACTATGGGGATACTTTGCGTAAGTGCCAGCGGTATTTCTGGTCTCTGAACTCAAACGGTATGAACAATAAATATTTAGGCCAAGGTGTAAACTATAATTCAGTTTCTTGCTATGCACACTTTCCCTTTCCAACAAAAATGAGATCAATTCCTACACTAATACCATCAGACGTTACGCACTTTCAGGTTGTAGAAAATGGATCATTAAAAGATGCAAGTGGAGTAACTCTCAGCGGCGCTAGTACAAATCAAGGGGCTGTTGTTATATTTTCTGCAAGTGTCGGTATAGGAAATGCCTCTCTAATTAGGACTGACGAAAATACAAATGTTTACCTTTGGTTCGATGCGGAGTTATGATCATGTTTAATATTATAGAAGAAAACGCAATCCACTGCGCAACCCACAACCACTACATCCCACTAGACCCTGCAAACCGCCACTATCAGGAAGTGCTAGACGCAATCATTGCAGAAGGTGCAGACTGTTTCGACGGTGACATTCCTGCTGAACTACAAGCAGCAGCAGATGCTAAACTTGCAAGTGGAGCATATAATGCAAACAAACCTTAGAAGCTACTACGCAGAGATCATGCGTCAGGTTTCCAATGGAACATTGGACATACTTCCAGCTAACGCTGGAGAAGCTGGCACGTTGACGATTCAAGAAGCGGAAGTATAACACATGTTTGCAACACAGGCATTCTCATCACAACCCTTTGCTAGTGAGAGTCAGGTACTGTTTGTACTTGGCAGTGTCAGTGCTACAGCATCTGTCGGTACACTATCTGTAATAGCTAAGGCTGTTACTGTACCTACATCCGTAAGTTCTACTGTATCCATTGGTACACTTATTGCCATAGCTGAGTCTAATACCTTAGCTACAAGCGTATCAGCTACTACATATCTAGGATTAACCCTAGTCGTAGCTAAAGCTAATGTAGTACCATCAAGTGTAGCAGCTAGCTTTACTGTCGGTACACCTGTAGTAATAGCCAGGGCCGTTAAGCTTATCAGTAGCCCAGCGCTTAGCTTATCTATAGGTTCAACTGAAGTTACTGCTGCAGCATTGACTATACCTACAAGTGTTACATCTACAGGCACTATAGGTATTATTACTACTCGTACAGTGAATAGGATTACACTTGTAAGTGTACCTCTAATAGGCTATGCTGGTAGCGTAGATGTAATAGCTAATAAGTTTGACTACTACTCCATCCAGGATAGCTATGAGCGTAACAGAACTCTATACTTAAATACTCAAGATAATGTAAACATAGTACATGTATTACCTGAGCCTAACACCACTATATACCTTAGTGCATCTGACACTAACCGTTCCATTAAAATAGCAGCATAAGGATAGCCCTAGATGTATAAGTGGCCTGATAAAGATAAAGATGAAATACTTGACTACAGCATTGATTGGTCACGCTTCCTAGGTGATGACACTGTGTCAGGTGCTACTTGGTACATTACAGGATCTGATGGTGTTAAGACTGAAGTAGCAGATGCAGGTATTGTGGATGGACTACAGCGTGTATCAGCTACTTACACAATTACTGTAACCACAATACGTTTATCATTAGGCACTAACAATAGGCGGTACTTGTTATCCTGCAAGGTTACTACAGTTGAAGGTCTACAGTATGAGCGCTCCGTATACCTACGCATTAAGGAAAAATAATGGCTTATAATTATATTACACTAGTCAATGAAGTACAGCGTAGGCTTAATGAGGTTGAGCTTACGACAGCTACCTTTGATACAGCCAGAGGGTTCCATGCATTAAGCAAGGATGCTATCAACTCATCTATACGCCATATCAATCAGGAAGAGTTTGAGTGGCCTTGGAATCATGTAGAGGCATCTGAGGTTCTACTTGCTAATGAAGCACGGTATAGCTATCCTTATGATGCTAAGACAATCAACATGAATACATTCCGTATCAAGCGTGATGCTGACTTAAATGTTGATACTATTAAATTAAAGATACTTTCTTATGAAGAATACCTTGACAAATACGCTGACATGGAATATAACTCTAACTTAAGCTCTACACCAAGGTATGTAGTACGTACACCAAGTAGAGAGTTAATGTTTATACCTACACCAGATAAAGCTTATGAAGTTATCTATGAGTACTTTACATCTAGCTATGACTTACAGAAGGCAGATGATGTACCTACCATACCTGAGCAATACAGACATGTAGTTGTAGATGGGGCTATGTACTATGCCTACGTATTCCGTGCTGATATGCAAGCAGCTAATGCTACGGTAAGTAAGTTTGAGCAAGGCCTTAAGAATATGAGATCACTAAACATTAACCGTACTAACTACCTACGGGATACAAGGGTTCACTTCTAATGGCAACAGCTTGGCAGACCTTTCCCATTGAGTTTAAAGGTGGGCTTATATCTAACATTAGTCCCCTTCAACAAGGGTTAAACAATGTTGGGTCTGCATCTGTACTACAGAACTTTGAGCCATCTAAAGAAGGTGGCTACAAGAAGATTGCAGGGTACGATAAGTATGATGCTAATGTAGTACCAGGTTCAGGTGTCCTAACTGGTGTTAAAGTTATCAATGCAGGTGAAGCTCTAGCTATCCGTGCTGATGGTGGTGTATCTAAGATCTACCATAGCTCAGGTACAGGCTGGACACTTAAGGCTACTGCAGCATTGAATGGCGCTAAAGCTAGGTTTGTAGATTACAAATATACAGGTGTAGCTAAGACATTAATAGTTGATGGTGTTAACTTCCCAGCTATCTTTGAGGATGTAACTAACACTATAGCATACATGACTGCACCTGCTGAAGTACAGGGTGCTGAACATGTAGCTGTATATAAAGGTACAGCATTCTTCTCTAAGGGTAGCATAGTTTACTTTACTGCACCCCTTACTGACACAGACTTTAGTGCTGCTAACGGTGGTGGACTTATTAACGTAGGTTACAATGTTACAGGCCTTGTAGTATTCCGTGATCAGCTTATTATCTTTAGCACTAACAAGATACAACGCCTTACAGGTACTACATCTGCTGACTTCCAGTTAAGCCCTATTACAGATAGCATTGGTTGCTTAGACTCAGGTACTATACAAGAGGTTGGTGGTGATATTATGTATCTTGCACCTGATGGCCTACGGCTATTGAGTGCTACAGATCGTATTGGTGACTTCGGACTTAACATTGCATCTAGCCCTATAGCTAAGGATGCTAAGGCATTTAGTGATAGCTCCTCTAACTTTGCATCTATTGTTATACGTGAGAAGGCTCAATACCGTATCTTCTCATATAATTCATCTGAGCAAATAGCACTAGCTAAAGGTTTGTTAGCTACAAAGTTCTCTGACCAAGGTGCTGAAAGTATAGCTTGGGCTAGCCTTGTAGGGTTTAAAGTATACTGCTGTGATAGTAAGTACACTGAAGCTAGTGAGACTATCCTGTTTGGTAATGAGACAGGTTATGTATATCAGATGGACGTAGGGGCTAGCTTTGATGGTGAACCTATTCAAGCTATATACGAATCACCTTACATGCCAGTTACTGATCCACAAGTACGTAAGACATTCTATAGACTAACTACATACCTAGAGCCTAGCGGTAACATTGCACTTGATCTAAACGTTAAGTATGACTTTGGGCGTTTCCGTGGTGTAGATGTTATTCAACCTATCACAGATACTATTACTACTACAGGCACTGGTGTTTCATTCTACGGTACTGCTGTGTATGGTTCAGCATACTATGGTGGTGCATTTGATGCTGTGTATAGTAACACTGTAGTCGGTGCGGGTAAGACTGTAGCATTACGTTATGAAGATAACTCAATCAACCCATCATTCTCATTGGATACTGCTATCCTAGAGTTCGCAACAAATGATAGACAATAAGGACTAAATTATGGCAGGTTATACTAGACAGGATACAGCCAACAACATCTCTAACAACAGTATCATTGATGCTGATGACCTAGATAGTGAGTTCAATGCTGTTGAGGGTGCATTTAATAGTACTACAGGCCACACTCATGATGGTACTGTAGGTGCTGGTGCGCCTATCACTAAGGTGGGTCCAGGGCAAGACCTTGTTGTTAGCACTACTACTGTGCTACCTAAAGTTACAGCTACCCTTGATATAGGTTCAGCAGCAGCTAAGTTTAAGAATGCATACTTATCAGGTCAGCTTAACTCCACATCACTCGTTACGACAGGTGTAGCTACCATTGGTGCAGCATTAACTGCAGCTAGCTCAGCTACTGTAGGCACTACACTTGTAGTTACTGGTGCTACTACTCTTAACGGTGGCTTAAACATTGGTACAGATACACTAGCTGAGTATGTTAGTGATACTGTAGGTGCTATGGTAACTGGCAATACTGAGTCAGGTATTGTTGTAACATATGATGATACAGATAATACATTAGACTTTAATGTTAATGATCCTACCATTACAATCACAGGTGCTGTAACTGGTAACGCTACCATGACTAACTTGGGTGATGTTACTATTAATACAGTACACACTGCTGACCCTACACTTACCTTCACTGGTGATGTAACTGGGTCTGGCACTATGACTAACTTAGGTAATGTATCTATTGCCTTAACTGTACAGCCTAACTCTGTAGCTCTTGGTACTGACACGACAGGTAACTATGTAGCTGGTGCTACAGGTGGCACAGGTGTTACAATCACAGGTACTGCAGGTGAAGGCTGGTCCCCCACTATTGCTATAGGTCAAGCTGTAGCTACTACATCTAACGTAACCTTTGCTGATATAACAGCTACAGGTAATGCTAGTATTAGTGGTAACCTTACTGTATCAGGTACTACTACTACGGTTAACACTGAGACTATCAACCTAGCTGATAACATTATTCTTCTTAACAGCAATGAGGCAGGTACACCTAGCCAGAACTCAGGTATTGAAGTTGAACGTGGTACATCAACTAACAAGACACTTGTATGGGATGAATCTGCAGATAAGTGGACTATTGGTAGTGAGACATTTGTAGCTGCTACTGTAGAGGCTAACCTTACAGGTAATGTTACAGGAAACTCAGCAGGTACACACACAGGTGCAGTTGTAGGAAATGCATCTACAGCTACAACATTAGCTACCGCACGTACCATTAGCTTAGCTGGTGATGTATCTGGTAGTGCATCCTTTAATGGATCTGCTGATGTAAGTATCACAGCTACTATAGCAGATGATAGCCATGCTCATATTATATCTAACGTAGATGGGCTACAGGCAGCACTAGATGCTAAGGCTGATGATGCAACAACTGTGTCGGCGGGTGGTGGTTTAACTGGTGGCGGTGCTATTGGCGGTAATATTACTATTAGCCACGCAGATACATCAAGCCAAGCCAGCGTGGATAATAGCGGCACGACATTTATCCAAGACATTACACTTGATACCTACGGCCACATCACTGCGATTGGGTCGGCAACTGTAAGTGTTCCGCTTGGGTTAGGTGAAAGTCAATCGTATGCGGCTGGCGGCAGGAGTATTAATACTTGGTATCAAAATACCACTGGTAAGCCTATATTTGTTTTCTCACGGACTGGGCCAAGCGGAGGTAATACTGTTCTTGTTGGGCCTTCCACTGGCAGTTATACTTCATGGCAAAATGTGGATGGCGACAGCGGCACTTGGGACTATGGTTCATTTATTGTTCCAAATAGCTATTATTATTATGTGGGCAGTAATTCATTATTAGAATGGGTGGAGTTACGTTAATGGCAAAATTCTTTATAAACGCTAACGGCGATTACTTTGAGGCACTTACAGATATTGAAGCAGATATTGGAACCACTGAAGTAACGCAACGTCCATCTCACTTGCACACCTATTCAAACGGAGCTTGGGTTGCACCATCTGATGCGGTGTATAATGAATGGAAGTCTATAGAGGTTCGTGCAGAGCGTGACTTCCTACTTGCATCTAAGGTAGATAGGTCTGTATCTAACCCTCTGCGCTGGGCCTCTATGTCTGCAGAAACACAGGCGGCTTGGGCTACGTATCGTCAGGCTCTGTTAGATATACCACAACAAGCTGGCTTCCCACGTACTGTATCTTGGCCTGTCGCACCTTCAGCATAAGGCTATATAATATGTCACCAGTAACCTTGACACACGATGAATTAGAAGCTATGCTAGACCGTGCAGCTAAACGTGGTGCTACTCAAGCATTGGCAGCCATAGGGTTACATGATGAGCATGCAGCAATAGATGTACGTGAGATGCGTAGCCTACTTGAAGCATGGCGTGATACACGTAAGTCCATTTGGAATACAACAATTAAGCTCCTTACTGTAGCAGTCCTGACATTTATATCGGGTGCAGTATGGATGACAATCAATAAAGGTTAATAAGCATGGCTAAGAAGTTCTCAGGTTTTACAGATGATCAGGCCTTGATCCTATTAAACAAGGTTGGGTTTCCTGGTCAGTCCATGCAAGCTGATGAGGTGTCAGCCTTTCTTGCAGCTAACCCTAATGCACAAGCTAAGTTAGGACAGTATGCTCAGGCTGCACAGAAGCGGTTAGACATGTTGACTACACCTACTACAGGTTATGCCTTTGGTGGTCTAGCAGGTTCCATTGTTAATAGTGGAGCTCTGCCTACAGGTGGTGTAGCTAAAGACCCTAATGTTCCTGTTTCTGCTGTACTACCAAAAGATGGTGGACCTCTAGTGCCTATGCCTGGTGGTGGTATTGATCTAGGGTTTAATGCTGAGACTCCTAGCTCCCTAATCCCAACAGGACAACTGCCCGACCCAAGTGACCCTAATAGTAGAGCAGCACAGAAACCAATTACACCTGAGATACAAACTGCTAGACAGGGTGTATCAGATAATCAAGCTATACTAGCTAAGTTACAACAAGACTATGCAGCTATTGACCCTACTAATACTGCAGCACAGGCTACAGCTAAGGCTGCTATTGATGCACAATCAGCTAAGGTAGCCCAAGCTCAATACGGATTAAGCACAGCACAGTCTAACTATCAAACACTTAACATGCCCACCACAGGTGAGATTACTACACAAGCTGTTACTGATCCTACACAGTTAGCCACTAAAGCTGATGTATCTAATATCGTATCTGCTGCAGATCAGAAGATTGACCCTACTACAGGGCAACTTAGTAGTACTACACCTACTGCTGCTGTTACTACCGCTGCTACTGCTGCACCTGTAGCTGCTCCTACTGTAACACCTGCTGCTACTATTACCCCTACTGCTGCCTCTGCTGAGGTACAAGGCACCCTAGATAAACTCCAAGCTGCAACAGGCTTGATAGGCCCAGATGCTTTAGTACAAGCTGCTACTATGACACCAGATCAACTTGCAGCGCTAGGCTTAAGTGTTGAACAGATTGATCAAGCCCGTACAGTTATAGCACCACCTGCACGTACTGTACAAGAGGGTGAGCTTATCTCTGGCTCTGCTGTTGATATGGCTGCAGTAGATAAAGCTGTTAACTTTGAGGCTGCTACTGGTGCACCATCTAGTGCAGGTACAGTGCAAGGCCAACTGACTAGCTTGATGCAAGACTTTGAGGGTGACAAGACACCTGCTTGGGCTGCTGGTGCTATGAGGGCTGCTACTGCTGCTCTAGCTTCACGTGGCTTAGGTGCATCCTCTATGGCTGGTCAGGCTATCATACAATCTACAATGGAATCAGCACTACCTATTGCTATGCAAGATGCTCAGACTAACGCTGGGTTTGAAATGCAGAACCTTAGTAACCGTCAGGCTACTGCCATGTTTGGTGCACAGCAACGTGCTCAATTCTTAGGCATGGACTTTGATCAGAAGTTCCAAGCACGTGTAGCTAATGCATCCCGTGTAGCTGACATAGCTAACATGAACTTTAGTGCTGAGCAACAGATTGCACTAGAGAATGCACGTATGGCTCAGACTGTTGATCTAACTAATCTTACAGCTAAGAATGGTAAGATCATGGCTGATGCAGCTACCTTGTCACAGATGGATATGACTAACCTTAATAACCGTCAACAAGCTGCAGTACAGAATGCTCAATCTTTCTTACAGATGGACATGGCTAACCTAGATAAAGAACAACAAACATCTGTATTTAAAGCTCAGTCAATGGTTAACACATTGTTATCTGACACGGCTGCTACCAATGCAGCTAAGCAATTCAATGCAACATCTGAGAATCAAACTAATCAATTCTTCTCTAGCCTTTCATCTACTGTAGCTCAGTTTAATGTAGACCAAGCTAATGCTATGGAGCGATACAATGCTGGTGAGGCTAATACTATTGCTCAGTTTAACTCACAGCTTGATAATCAACGTGAACAGTTTAACTCTACCAACTCATTAGTTATTGAACAAGCTAATACACAGTGGGCACAGACTATTACTACCACAAATAATGCAGCAATCAATGCAGCTAACCGTGATGAAGCTATTGCAGCTAATGGTCTTACAGCTACAGCTTATAATAACCTGTTGCAACAAGAGCGAGACATTATGAGCTATGTATTCCAGACTGCTAACAATAATGCAGATCGTGCTACACAACTTGCGGTGGCTAACATCAGTGCTGATGCATCCATTACTGCGGCTGAAATGTCTTCTTCTGGAGCTCGTTCCTCTGGTCTTGCTGGTGCTGCTGGCACCGTTCTTGCTGCTATGTTCAGACGCTAAATATATAGGTAATACAAATATGGCACTAGTAGATCCAAATAGAATAAAAGCTTCAATAGCGGAGGATAAAGTAGTCAACCGCCCAGGTGGTATTATGCAACCTAAGTTTAGCTTGGGTAAGGTTGTTGAGAAGCCATCTGTATTTAACTTTGATTACTGGCGTGAAGAGAAGGCCCCACTCCTTGCTGCATGGATGAAGATGGACCCTAAGGAAAAGGCATATAGCCCAGACCCAAGTTTAACTTTTGGTAACTTAGCACCCTTCAAACCTATGGAAGATCTATTTCCCCGTACTAGTGTA
>Ga0209308_10002175_pt1 | contig 17215 bp, 8 predicted proteins | sample COGITO_mtgs_1204_3_FD_184806 | JGI IMG/M metagenome (GOLD analysis project Ga0209308, IMG submission 184806) | Pelagic marine microbial communities from North Sea - COGITO_mtgs_120405 (SPAdes) (version 2) | ecosystem: Environmental > Aquatic > Marine > Epipelagic ...
CTCAGCGGGTACGTCAACGTGTGCACTTCGTAGTTTTAGCTCGTTGTAGTAGCAGCAGCAGTAATAATAATAGTAATAGTACTAATAATAACGCGATGCTAGCATACGGTAGAGATCAGAGATCGTGTTGTTCTCTGGCGCTCGTCGTTGAGTTTCTTTCACTTTTTTCGTTCCCTCTGCTTGCTTGCAAGCAAAGTCTCGTCAAAACACTGAAGAAAAAAAGAAGGAGATTCATCATAAAATTCAACGCCTGTTTCTGTTGCGACGATTTTTAGTATAAAAGCGCGCGAAACGAGAGCAGAGCGAGAGGTGTTTTCTCTGTGAGATCTGTAGTAATAGTCGCAGAAGATCTGTGCGCAGCAACAGCAGTCGCGCGCGTCTGCGTGTGTTCTCTCGTGAATTCTTCTTTTCTCGATCGACTTTCCCCGCTGCCTGCACAAAGTGAAAGTTTTACGAAAGCGTAAAGAAGAAGAAGAAGAAGAAGAAGAAGAAGAGAAGAAATGGCCGGCTCAAAAGGAGGACTCGTCGATGCGTCCGTGTCGGGATGCATACGCGCGATTCTGATCGCCTACGCCGCGTATTCCGCCTACGCTATTCGTTTATTCGCGGTGCAAGAATACGGGAGGATCATTCACGAATTCGACCCGTGGTTCAACTTTCGAGCGACGCAATATTTAGCGGAAAACGGATGGAAAAAATTTTCCACCTGGTTCGATTACATGAGTTGGTACCCGCTGGGAAGACCAGTCGGGTCGACGATTTACCCCGGGATGCAAGTCACCGCGGTGACGTTGTGGAAAGCGATCAACGTATTCACGCCGATTTCGTTGAACGATACGTGCGTGTTTTTTCCGGCGTGGTTCGGCGGCGCGGCGACGGTGTTGACGGCGATGTTGACGTACGAGTGTTCCGGGAGCGCTTGGGGTGGGGTAGTCGCGGCTTTGATTATGGCGATCATCCCGGCGCATACGATGAGGTCCATCGCGGGTGGGTACGATAACGAGTCTTTAGCGGTGACGGCGATGGTGTTGACGTTTTACATGTGGACGAGATCGAATAGAAACGAAAAATCTTGGCCGTTGGGCGCGGTGGCTGGGTTGTGCTACGTGTACATGGTCGCCGCCTGGGGTGGGTACACGTTCGTTTTGAATATGGTTGGTTTACACGCGGCGGCGTTGGTCGCGTTGAGGCATTACACTGACGCGTTGAGAAAGGCGTATTCGTTGTTTTGGATCGTGGGTACTTTGGGGGCGATTCAGTTTCCCGTGGTCGGGTTACAACCGATTAAAAGCGCCGAGCAAATTGCTCCGATGTTTGTATTTTTTGGTTTGAACATCATCGGGTACGGGGAGATGTTAGTGAAGAAGCAAAAGTTGCAAGGCGATAGGAAGAAGGCGTGGCAGTTACGAATAAGGGTGTACACGGGAGCGGCGACGATTGCGTGTGCTATTTGCGCCGCGTTGGCGCCAACCGGGTGGTTCGGGCCGTTGTCCGTCCGCGTTCGCGGTTTGTTTATTAAACACACGCAAACTGGGAATCCGTTGGTAGACTCGGTCGCCGAACATCAACCGGGGACCGCGGACGCGTACGAGAGGTACTTGCACAAGTCCATGTTTATGACCGCCCCGATTGGTTTCCTCTTTGCCATGGCGCACTTCTTCGCGCACGTCAACCCGCAATCATTGTTCTTGCCGTTGTACGCCTGCGTGGCATATTATTTCGCCAACAGAATGGTTCGTTTGATCATCTTCTTAGGCCCGATTGCGGCGAGTTTGTGCGGGATCGCGGTTGGGTACGCCCTCGACGATTTGCACAAGATTTGCAAGAAATACGCCGTTCGATACTTGGAAGGTAAATCGATTTTGTTCCACGTGGACGAAGAAGAGAAGAAAGCCAAAGAAGAGGCGAAGAAAAGAGCGGACGAACCGCCGGCGAAGATTTCGAACACAAAAATGAAGAAGAAGTATTCCAACAACGTGACCTCTTCCTCTTCAGATGCGAAGAATAAAGATTCTTTCGTCAGTGACCCGAGACAAGCCATCTCGAAGATCTACCACTCGAACGTTTCCGTCTTGTTTCGTTTGACGCTCTTGTGTCTCGGACTCGCGAACTTTGCCATCATGTGGCCTGCATTTATGAACTACTCCCACGAGATGGCGCAGGGCATGTCCATGCCGTCCGTAATGTTCAAAGGCCAACTCCAAGATGGCCGGGTCATTCTCGTTCGCGATTACATGGACGCTTACGAGTGGGTGCGAGACAACACGCCGGAAGACGCTCGCGTCATGGCCTGGTGGGATTACGGTTACCAAATCACCGGCATCGCCAACCGCACCTCCATCGCGGATGGGAACACGTGGAACCACGAACACATCGCCAACCTCGCGCGAACGCTCACCGCGCCGGAAGACGAAGCGTACGACGTCATCCGTCACTTGGCCGATTACGTCCTCGTGTGGACAGGTGGCGGTTCCGACGATATGGCAAAATCGCCGCATCTCTTCCGCATTGGCGCCAGCATCGGTCAAAAAGGTGGCACCGTGGACATGATGGACATCCACCGCAAATTCGGCGTCGACCGTCAAGGCCGTCCGACGCCTATGATGGCCAATTCGTTACTCTTCAAACTCGTCTCCTTCCAAGGCGGCGTCTCCGAAGACCACTTCGAAGAAGTCTTCACGACGAAATATAGAAAAGTGCGCATTTACAAAGTCGTCGACGTGGACATGGAATCTCGAAACTGGCTCTCAGATCCGAGCAACCGCGTGTGCGACCCGCCGGGAAGTTGGCAGTGCCCCGGCCGATACCCGCCGGCGTTGAAAAAGTACCCGAAGTTGATCAAACCGGCGTACCCGGCGGAAAGAGAAAAAATGGCCGCCGAAAACGCAAAAAAGATGAAGAAGAAGAGCGGTGGTAGTGCATCAGAACTTTAACGCCTTTTGTTCGCGAGAGATTAGAGAGACTTAAATGTTGTTGTTGTTGTTATTTTACCTACTAGTAGTTGACTACCCTTTTTACGTGTTGACTTTCCCCAGAAATTTTAAACCATTTGCACACTTTCACGTCATGGCCGAACACCACCAAGGCACCATCGCGTCTTCTCCCGCTGCCATTTCAACCAATAATTTAGACCAGTACTTCACCGAATGGTTCCACGCGGCCGATGCCGACAAGAACAATCAAATTTCCGGCAACGAAGCCGTTGCATTCTTCACCAAATTCGACGGTTTAGTGAAGAAAGATCTCATCGAGTTGTGGGAAATCGCGGACGAAAAGAAGCGAGGATTTCTCACCGCGCGAGAATTCATCGTCGCCTGCGGGGTGGTGTCGTTAAAACAAGCCGGGGTGAAAGAAATTACAGCCGCGCACGCGCACTTGTTGAGGAACGGAGAGACGAGAGGGTTACCCACGCCGGTTTTGAAACGTGGGGAGCGTGTCGTGGTAGGGGACTCGAACGAAGCAGCGCCGGCGAGCCGCGCAGCGACAGAAACACAACACGAAGAAGAGAACAAGACGACGACGAGTAGTGGAAGACCGATGTTGAGCGACGATATATTTGCGGCGTACGATCAACCGCCGGGTGTCCCGGTCGTCGCCGCGGGTGGATTTGATGGTTTCGGCGACGCGGGAGGAGGAGTGAACGGCGGGTTTAATACCGCTCCGGGTACGTTTAGTGCCGATGCGTTTAGTAGTGCACCTTCTTCGTCAGTAACGGTGGGAGGGTTTGGCGCTCCCGTTCCTTCTGTATCTGTATCTTCTGATTTCAATAGTGGTTTCGATTCCAATTTTCAAACGTCGTCGTCGTCGCGAGCTTTCGCTTCTACCGCTCCGGTGCCTCCCCCGAGCGCGATGCCTCCTCTGCCGCAAAAATGGCCGGCGATGGGACCAAGCGATTACCAGAGGTATCAAATTCAGTTTTTGCAAAGCACGAATAACGATCCGACCGCGTCGATTCCGGCGCAAGTGTGCGCGCCGATGATTGCGGCGTCCGGGTTGGAGAAGCACGTTTTGAAGCAAGTTTGGGAAATTGCCGACGCGAGGAAGATTGGCGCGTTGGCGTGGCCGGAGTTTGTAGTCGGAATGTACTTAGCCGACGTCATTAAGACCAGGGGTGTGCAATGTCCAGAGATGATGCCGCCGATGCCGTTCCCTCCGTTTGATCAGAACGCGGCTGGTTTGTTGACAAACATCGCGCCTTCGATTTCGATGGCTCCCGCCGCTGCTGCCGTCGCCGCTCCTCCTCCTCCTCCTCCTCAACAACAACAACAACAACAGCAAATGTTCGCTGGCATTCAAGCACCTGTCGCGCAACAAGATACGTTTAACTTCATCCCTGGTTCGCAGCTTCGCGACGAGTTCAATACCGTCTCGGCGACGGCGAGTACTACGTCTCATCACACTCACGGCGACGCGACGTTCACCTTTCGTGGTCCGCAACTCGATCTCTCTGCCGTTCCAGACGCCGAGCGACAGTTCGCGGAAGCGCAATTAGACGCCGCAAAGCAAGCCGATGAAAATTTATTCGCGCAAGAAACCAAAGAATCCGAAAATAAAATGTCCGCCAAAGCCGCCCAAGAGGCTTTAGGTAATTTAGCGTTGTTTCGAAGGAAGTGCGAGGCGAATTTAGCCGAGGCGGAGAATAAAGCCTCGGTCGCAGAAAGCGAAGCGAAAGAGTTAAAGAAGAAAGTCGAAGAGGCGATGAAGATGTGCGAGGAGTTGATTCAGAAGAGTGAACAAGGCGGTGACGCTTCTATCGCAAAACGATTAGAGAAAGCGAGAGAGGAAAGAGACGCGTTGCGAGCGCAGTTGGAGGAGGAAAACGCGAAACTTCGAGAATTGAGCGGGAATAGCGCGACGAGTGCTTCGAACACGTCCGAGATGGAACTTGAGATTGAAAATACGGAAAAAGAAGTTGCAAAAATTAAAAACGACATCGCGCTAGCGCAAAAGCGATTACAACTGGCGAGTGAACGCGCGGATTTGACGACGCAACTGGCCAACGTTTCCGTGGCTGCGGAGGAGAAAGCGCGAGAACAACTTTCTCCTCATCCTCAACCATCAGCCATGACGCCGAACGGTTCTTGGGGAGGCGTGCAAATTCCTCCTTTACCACCGATGCCAACGCCGACGCCACCGACGCCGGAGACCGCTAAAATAGGCTTCGACAAATGGAACGAATGGGACGCGACCAAGACGCCGCCAGTCGGAGGGAAACCGCCGCAACAAAAAAAGCAACCACAACTTCAAGATGATTTATTCAGCCATTCACCTCCAGTTATTCCACCAGCTTCGGTGAGTACAAAACCAACACAGCAGCAACAACAACAACAGCCAAAACCGACGGACAGCTTTGATTTCTCCGCGCCAACGCCGCGAGATTTCGCCCCTCCCGCGGTCGCCGCCGCGTTGTACTCGCAAACCAGTTCCGGAGGCTTCTTCTCCGACGACGAGACGACGCCGAATCATTCGAGAAACCCGAGCGGTTTGGACGGGATTAACTTTAGCCATACTAACAACGCCGCGACCGGAGGAGTAAATAATGGCATACCACCATCACCAGCTCTCTTCAATCATCAACAACAAACCGGCGGCGGCGTCGCCAAGACGCCGGAAAACTTTATCGATCCGTTCGCCGTGGAGGATGAAGGCGACGACGACGTCGAGGATAGTTTCGACGATCCTTTTGCATAGATAGAAACGAGAGAGAAAGAAAGAGAGAGAGAGAGAGAGAGAGAGAGAGAGAGAGAGAGAGAGAGAGAGAGAGAGAGAGAGAATAGAATACATGACTAGCGCGTTAAAACTACCACCACCCGCGAGGTGCCAATCCAAAGTAAGAAGAGAAGAGACCGACGGAATGAAATGACTTTTTCAGACAAATTTCTAAACCCTAAATATTAGCCTGACCCAAGTCTCCCGCCAATTCTCAATTCTCGTCACACACAGACTCCTCTTTCTTTAAAGCGCTTGCGGAAACACGAAAGAGCCTTCTTTGCTTGTTTGTTGTTTTCGAGGAAGAAGACGAGATATGTTTAAGCGCTCAAAATCCAACAACAACACCACCAACGCCGGAGGAGGAGGATTAGGAGGACAAGGCTCGGCGGCGAATGCTAATAAAAAGCTCAATTTTACCGTCGTCATTCACGAGTTGATTCTCCCGATACTTGACGATGCGAATTATGTTTCTCCTAAGAATAGGAAGAAGAATACGAATAACAGCGATGAAAACGAGATACCGAAGATTCAAACGACGAACGCGTTGAGAGCTATCGCGTGGTACCGAGGGAATAAGAAATCAGGGGTGACGAGAAGTATCGTCGCGAAACCTTATTCTTACGGGAGGCCAATTGATGGTGCCAACGCTTCTTTCGAGGAGGAGGAGGAGCAAGTGCTGGAAAAACACGACTTCGAAAACGAATCGTTCCAATTCGAGGCGACGATGACGGGAAACAAAAAGAAATCCTTACGATTTTTAATACTCGAAGCGAACAAGAACGAAGCGGAAGCACCGAAAGAAGGGGTGAAGAAAGTGGCGGGGATGCACGTCGGGACGGTGGATTGCGATTTGAGCAATTTTCTGAAACCGGAACGACGAGGCGGGAGGATGGGCGCGAAGGTGACCGTAGAGGTTGAGTTGGAGCAGAATTTTCTGAAAGGGAAAGGGAAGAGCGTTTTGAATTATTCGAAGACGCCGAGAGGTGGGAGAGCGAGACTGACGATGACGATTCGACACGATAGGGAAGATTCGACGGAAGGGAGCGCCTTCGCCGCGGCGGCGGAAGGAGGCTCGGAGAGTATTAGCAACAATCGGTTCTCGAGAATAAAACAAGAACATCAAGCAGCCAGCACTAGTCGTGAGAATACCCTGAACAGCAACAATAATAGCACTGATGGTAGTAGTGGAGACCAAGATAATCGACCGATATCCACATTTTCCGTGGCTGATGTCGTGAAACCTGGGCAGCGACCTGTTGGAAACGTCTCTGCAAATCGCATGCCGCTCGCGAAAGCATCGTCATCCTTACACGCGTCGCGATTTGGCGCTGGTGGGGCTGCAGGGATTGTTGCCAACACTGCGAGACCAGCAATGTCTAGCGAGAACGACGCGATGATGATGGATGCGTCCAAATCTACCGCTAAGATGTTTGCCCGAAATCGATTCGAGAATGTACCATCAAACGCTCACGAGCAACTGCAAGCGGATGAAGCCGATGAGGATGGAGAATGGAACCCGTTTTCAAGTAAGCACGAACATCAGAAACATCAACAACCGAAAGAAGAAAGAGAAAGAACCGAAGAGGAAGATTGGAACCCGTTTGCGCGACGCGGAAACGGCGTGTCGACCGGCAACTTGGGCGCATCGATAAGCGCGGCGGATAAAAGCGAGACGCCTCGCATGGGCAATTCGAATGCGCAAGACAATACTTACAAAAATAATGATAACAAGGAAGTCGATAGCGACGGCTTTCTCCTCGATTCGGATTTAGAAACAGAAGATGATGATGAATTCGATACTGACGAAGATAATGAGGAAGAAGAAGAAGAAGAAGAAGAAGAAGAATTCGATGACATCGACGATGCGCTCACGCATCGCACTTTTCAAAACGACGAGACGTATGACGATGACGATGATCGATGCACAACGCCGCCTCTTACGCCTGGACCTACGCGACCGCCACCGACGCCACCGCACAGAAAGACTTCGTACGCGGGAAGCTCTGTCGATCACCGCTCTGAGTTACGAGATCGCGAGGACTTCGCATCGCACGGCGTTCCTAACGCCGCGGGTGGTCCGATGTTTGTGGACAAGTCTCCTGAATTTAGGAGACGGTCGTTGAAGTTTCGCACGGATAAGCAGTTGTTTGCAGACGATGTTCTCGAATCGAAAGGCTCGCCACCGTTTCGAAACGCGCGCACGAATAGTTTGTTAGTGGACGTCTCCTTGGATAGTAATGGAAACGATTTGCGCGGACGATCTTTGAACAATTCCATGGATCGATCCAGAGGCGATTTTGATTGGAGCAGCATACCCATGCCGCAAGCCGCAGCGGAAAGTTTATTGTTGCAGTCGCAGAGACAAAACAATATCAACAACGCTACTTCTCACACGGCGCGAAGTGATGCGCCTTCATCGCCGACGAAAAATTCTGAACTCTCCATGGTTGAGCGCATTTCACAAGATTGGGATTTGGAGTACCGCGCGGGTATTCGTGTGAGTTCTGACGGCAATCGCTCCGAAGGCGTTCGCTCGTCTCTCATGAACGCGGGAAGTCAAAAAACCACTCGCACGTCGATCGATCATAAGAGCACCGCACAACAACTAGAACAAGAATTGGAAGTGGTCAAAACGAGATACGAGCACGAAATTTCCGAACTCAAAGACGACCTCTCCGAAGAGCAACAAAAGAACCAGAGAATATCCGAGCAGCTCGAACGCGCGAAGAAGAGCTTGGACGAAACAAAGTTAGAACTCGGAGCAACGCAAGTTTCTCACGCCAGATTGGAAGAGGAAAACGAAAAGTTGAAGAATCTCGCGCAGACTTTGAAGCAAAACGTTGCCGCCGCGCAAAGCAGACGAAGCAACGACGAGAGCGCCGATATCGCCGCGGCGCAAAGTTCTTTAAAAGTTGCATCGTTAGAGCGAGATGAGGCGAGAAATGAAATAAATCAGTTACGACAAGTCATCGAAACGTTGAGAACGGATTTAAGCAACGAAAAAGCGAGAACGTCGTTAGAATTTGCCATGCGCAAGTCATCGTTGGGTGACGACCAATCTGATGTCATCATGGGAGAAGCCAGGCACGCGTACTCTTCGACGAGCGGGAACGATTCAGATGGGGATATGATTCCACCGTGGGCAAAAAGAAGCGCGACTGTCGTCACAAAGTTTGACCGCCTTAAATCAACCAGGGCGATCGTGGACGAAGACTCGACGGATGATGAGGAAACGGACGAGGAAGAGGTTGAGGACGATAACGATTTGAAAGCGAAAGTAGTTTCTCATGATGAACAAGGAGAAGGATTGGACCATCATCACACATTGACAAGGACGAAGACGACGACGACGACTGTAACGGAGTACGGCGCGCTCATTGAAGCCGCGCTCGTTCGAACGCCGCAAACGACGGAGAATTTCGTCGTCGCCAAAGCGTTATTTGCGTATGCCTTTCAAGACGATGAAGCGTCAAGAGACGAGAGATGTTATCGCGTCCTCGATGCATTCAGTGGATGTATTCGAGGGTACGCGTTCGATGAACCAAAGCAGCTCGTTGCAATCTGGGTGCAAATTGCCGCCTTTGCGAGAGGTTTGAAATCGAAGGGTAATACTCTATCCACGGCTTGGGAAGATGCCAGGAAATTGAGAGACGAAACGTTCACGTTTGCATTTGAAGCCGTGTGGCGCCGCGCGATATATCCATCCATCATATGCACGAGCGACGACGAGTGTGCGGCGGAATCTTTGGAGAAACGAAACGAACTGAAAGGTGACGGCGAACGCGTTGGGCGCGTCTACGTTCGCGCTTTAGATCGCGCTGCGATTCTTCTAGGTGTCAACGAAACTGCGAACCAAGCGCCCGGCTTGGCCGTCGCCAACGCGGCCATCTTACGAGCGATACTTTCTCGGTTAGATAACGCATTAGTTGGAACCGTTTTATCGATGGAGGATAATACTAGCGATATCGTCGATCACATCGAAGATATTGCTAATCTTGTCCCGGGAAAAGGCGTCGTGAGCTTCTCCGCCGGAGCTCACTTGAAACAGTGCGTCTCGCTCGTCTCTCGATGGTCGGAATCCATAGGCGGCATGTCAACCTCCAACAACGCAACACCATTCGTCGCGCTTTCAAACAGTCGATGCTTAGCGGACGCAATGATGGTCCCAAGAGTCAACTTAATGGATGAATCAGTCCGCTCGGGCATCCAAGGTCAACTCACGAACGTCATGATTAGCAAAATTCTCGAAAAACGAGTCAAGTGCGAATTGGACGACGACCGCGTGGACCCGAACACGGCTGCCGCCATCGCCGAGTGCGTCATTCGCTTGAGCAAAGAAGACGCAGAAGAAGCATCAAAGAAGACAAAAACACCAACAACAATAAACGCCTCTTCCTTCTTAGACTTTAACGCGGACAAAATTGGTGCCGATCAAGTCTGGGACGAGCGTCAGTTTCTCGACAACGAATCCCGAGACGCGCTCGAGCGCGCCAAGGCGTCCTCCTTCCCGCAGTTTGCCGATCGTTGGGAACATCACCCTCGACAACAACAGAAAGAAGAAGAACAAAATATGTAAAATAAAGAATATCCGCAGCAGGTAGAAGAAGAGAATTGAATGTAGTCTCTACAACGTGTATTTTAATGAAAAGCAGAAGAGCAATAGAAGATTACTTGTTAATGTTTCGAGCCAAAAAATTTTCGCCAAAGTGCTTCCAAAGTGTGCAACGTGCAAAGCGCTTTGAGATTTCACCACCTCTTCTTGATTGTTTTCATCTTCGCGTTCTCGGACAAATTTTTCCACCACAAACTGACTCTTGGGAAACAATCATCTTTAAAGATGAGAACGAAGAAGAACAAAAACGACGAGGACGACGAGGACCCTTTACACCACCTCCCGCGCAAAAACTGGGAAAAAGAATGCGCGCTGAAATGCGCCAACATCAGTCGCACTGGCTTTTTCGTCAACGCGCAAGGGATGAAGATACGATGGTACGCGTGGGATGCCTCCGGGAATGATGGTCACGGGAAAAAGTCGTCGTCGGGAAAAGACGCGAAGAAGAACGACGGACGACGAAGAGCAACTCTTGAAGAAAAGGACGAAGAAAAAGACCAAGAAGAGATCGGCGTGGTGGTCGGCGCGCACGGTTCCGGAGCGCACGCCATGTTTGAATGGCTCCAAAGCATTCCAATGGGAACCGCGAGGAACAAGTATAAAAACAGCTGGATTGAAAGGATGAATAAAAAAGGCTTGACGTTTTACGCGTACGATCACCAAGGCGCCGGGAGGAGCGAATGCGCGAGAGGATGCAAGGCATTTATGGAACGCGAATCGGATTTAGTGGAGGATAACGCGCGGTTTATGAAACTCGTGCGAGAGAGGCACTGTGGTGGGAATACTAATGATGACGAGAATAGTCGCGGGAGTCGAAGAGGGAGTCGAAATAGAAACGGGAGTAGCGGCAACAACGGCGGTAGAAAGAAAGTGTTCGCGGCGGGCGTTTCGATGGGCGGGTTCGTCGTCGCGAGAGCGGCTATCGAGTATCCGAAGTTATTCGCCGACGGTGTCGTCTTATTGTGTCCAATGCTCTCGTTGAAAAAGCTGCGCGCGCACGCGTCGAACAGAATCATTCTGAAAATCTTGCGCTTGTTCTCTATATTCACCCCGACGTGGGAAGTTGGCAAAACACACAAGAACAAAAAGTTCCCGCTCTGTCAAAAAGAGATGGAAGACGACCCGCTCTGTTGGCCGTCCGGCGTCCGAGGCATTCGCGCGAGAACGGCATCGGAGTGCTATTTCGGCACCGTGCGCTTAAACAAACCGGGCGTGATTGAAAAGTTCACCCATCCGGTCATCGCGTTCCACTCGGTCGAAGATCCCATGACGGATTGTTCCGGTTCCGAGTCCTTCATCGAGCGCTGTCGATCGAAGGATAAAACCATGGTCAGATGTTCAGATGTGTTTCATCACGACTTGCAGCACGTCAGCGGGTACAGCGAACCAATCGGGGAGGAGATGTGCCAGTGGCTCACGAAACGAGCGTAAGCGAGCGAGCGATGACATATATATCATCACATATAAAAACATGTATAAAAAGAGAGCAGAAAAGAGAAAGAGTTACGCTGAAAAGTGTGACTGTGGTAATATCGCGCGATAAGTGATACCAACGCGCTTTTCCCACCATCCTTCGTCCACTCTTACGCGAGTAGTCTTCTCGTAAACTTGTACGTTAAATAGCCTTTGAGAGAGAAAAGTTCTTCACACAAAACAACTTCCTCATTTAAAAAGAAACAACGCACCACCCGCTCTCTGATACTCCTACTCCACTAAATCTACTGCACTACTCGCAAAACACAGAGAGAGAGAATCTTTTCTTTGAAATGAACACCCCCAAGAAATCGACTTTAAGTTAACGCGGCGCAAACTTCGAGAGAGAATGATGAAACAATCTTCTCTCGTCGTCCTCTTCTTCGTCGCATCATCCATTCGCGGAGGAAAAGGAGGAGTTTCCTCCGTCGTCGGCGCCTTTACCGAGGAAAGTTTCAGCGCTGAAAGAAGAAGAAATGACTGCCCGGCTTTGTTCTCTGGAAAAGACTGCGCGGAGGTGAAAACAAACCTCCCGGAATGCGTCGACGGTGCGTTCAGTGGAAAGTGGGTTTCTTTACACCGAAACGTGGTGCGTTTTCCCCGAAAAGGAGGAGAAAGGGACGAAGACGAAGACGATACAACAAACGCTCATCGGGACGATTATTGGCGCGTACCGCGAGATATATCGGAAGAAACTGCGTCGTTACTTCCCGAATTTGATATATTTGGGATGATGGGTAATAGAGGGAACGACGAGTATTCTTCGAACGCCGCGGCGGCGAAGTCGTGCGCGCTCGTCTCCTCCGCCGCGAGCATGTCGGGGTCAAATCTCGGCGCGGAAATCGACACGAACGAAATTGTCGTCAGATTTAATAACGCGCCTACGAGAGGTTACGAAGCGGATGTAGGAAAGAAGACGAGTTTTAGATTAACGAATGCCATCTTTCAAGGGTATCGAGAGAATGAAAAAGAGGCGGTGTTGGCGAAGTGGTGCCAAGATAAAACGAGTCGCGTGCCGTGCGGTAAACGCGAAGAGTTGACGAGTTTGATCGAGAAGAAAGCGCACGCCGTGAATCCGCGTTTTTTTGAGTACGCTAATTCGAGGTATTTTCGAAAGCTCGGCGAACATCCGACGAGTGGCATGGTGATGACGTTGCTCCTGTTGCATAGGTGCGAAAAAGTCACGCTGTACGGATTCAACGGGAAAGGATTGAAAAGCTGGTATTACCCGAAGAGAAGGAAAGGTGAAAATGCACCGAAAAAGAAAGAATGGTTGAGAGAGAAGCGGTGGACGGTAGAAGGAGATTGGATATACGCCAAATCATCGAGTGTGGACGGTATGGAAGACGATCCACTCAATCGAGAAAGAGAAGACTTATTAAAGGAGAACGCAGAAGAAAGTACCGGAAGGCGACGAAGAAGACAAGGAAGACGACGCCGCTTCTCTCGCTCGGCATCCTCGTCGTCATCGTCGTCCTGGAACCTCCTCTCGTCTCGCGTTCAGCGCAGAGGTCTTCTCCTCGCGAATACCAACAATAGAACGAGCGCTTTGCCTCTCCATCCTCCCGTTCTTTTCCATAGTAGTAGTAGTAGTAGTAGCAGTAGCAGCAGCAGCAGCAGCAGCAGCAGCAGCAAACACCGAAGATCGCTTCTTCACGCCGTCAAAGCCGAGAGAGCGTGCGTGCGCCAGTTGCAGTTACTCGGGTTCCTCGAAGAAGTTGACGCGTAAAAGAAAGAAGGAGTCCGTCGCTCGCAGTAGTATTCGTATGCTTGAAATTTAATTGAACACTTCGTATTTTGTGAAAACGAAAAGAAAAAAAACGATCCGAATGCCTGAAATTCCCCCCACTTCCGAAACGACTGTTTGAACGACTTCAGTCGGGATGCTGAAAAAAATAGCCATCGTCACCTTCCTGGGCGCGTCATCTTTGTCCGTCAGTTTTGCGGTCAAGTGCGTTTGATTTATCTCTCTCTTTTAATCTCTCTTTCTCTCTCTGTTGAATGTTAACTGACGCGTCCTCTCTTTTTCCAATTCTCAATCTGAACAACAACAACAACAACAACAACGAAAGGTTTGGCCAAGACTTCACGGACACGTTGCACAAGAAACCAGAACCTTTGAAAGGGCCAGAATACTCTCTGGACGACGAAGGGACCGGGTTGTTCGCGGACGACATGCAGCAAGCGTTCGCGCACGGATTGAAATGCGGGTCGTGCTTTGCCGTCCTGAACGAGACGAAGGCGATGTTGACCGATATCGTGGACGAGGCCGGAGGAGAGGCAGAGTTGACGAGAGAGGAGATGCTGGAGAAATTGTTGGAAAAAGTGGACGAGGAGGATTTGTGCGATCAGATTGGAGATTTGTACGGGGTGAAGTATGAGGACGGGTTGACGTTGGCGAAAGCGTGGGAGGCGCTCGTGACGGCGTCCACGCTGAAGGAGAAAGTGGCGAAAATGGATTTGGACGAGAAGGGTGTGGTTTTGGAGAAAGGGGACATTGGGAAGCACGCGGTGTCGGTGTTGGCGGACGCGAAAGCAGACATAGATTTTGGTTTGCACGGGAGAGATACGGTCGTGAAATTGGAGCAAGGCGAGGCGGAGAGGTTCGATCCGAAACGATTGGCGTATCACATTTTCAAGCAACACGAAATCGAGGACAAGGATTTGTCGGAGACGGATAAAGAGAGCATACGAGAGAGAATTTTAACGCACCCATGGTCGAGTAAGAGGCAAAAGATGGTTTTGGGAATGCAATGCGAAGCGATGGTGAAGAGCGCAACCTTTAAGGATTTGGTGAAATTATTTATGATTGACGAGGAACACCACTGGCAAAGTTGTGCCGGGACCGGCGCGTGTAAATGGAAGGGTGGAATTAAAAAAGGAGATAAGATGGTGAATGAGCACGAAGAGTTGTAAAATGATCATGAGTTTTTGGCATTTGTATTATACTTACTTTCATTTACGCGCGCGGTACAGTTGTGTGTAGTAAATCAAACTTTTAGGAACCGCCACTCGTAGTTGTCGTACTTTTGCATCGTCACGATAATCTTCCTCTTCTTAGCGATGACTCTCACCGACGATCGTTCGGGGATGATTGTTTTGTACAGTTTCGGTAAAAACACTCTGTACGCCGCTTTGGCGCACACGGCCCAAATCTCAAACGCTTGCTCCAAAAATTCCATCTTGACGTTTTCGCTCTCGATTTCCTCAGGGAGAATGAAATAGATTTTGATTTGAAAGCCAACGTCTTCGTGAGAGTAGGTTTGTAAATCAACTCGCGGAAAGTTTTCGGACGGGAGGAGTTTGGAGACGTCGATGATGCCTACTTTTTGCCACAACACGGGAGGGAGTCGCGGATTTTTCGTCTTGTTGGTTTTCGATTTGTCCTCCAAGGCGTTACCCCTGTTTGACGTATTTGAAGACGACGACGTTTTCGTCTCTGATGCGAATGTTCCTAAACCAATCTCGTACGGGTTCTCCGCGCGCATGCGAAGGCTTTGTTTGTGCGACTTCGTGGAAATTGCGGCTATTTCTTTGCCGGCCGTTCGATATCCCAAAGGCAGAGACGCCACCGGGCCGACGTGTAACGCCGCGTATCGTCCAGAGACGAAAACTGAGCATCTAGGCCATCGACACCCGCCGTTCTCTTTCGCCAACGATACTTCGTTTGGTCCGTGTTCCCAGGAAAGAGTCGTTTCTACCAGTTGCGGGTACCCGTTGAAATAATTTGTTTTCGGAAGCGAAGAGAGTAAAGGATCGGTCTCGGCGGAAACGGCGGTACCGCAGCAAATCCAAATTTCGTCAAACACTTCAACTTTGGGCGTTTCGTACGATGCTTCCTCGACTGTCATCGTCAGCGCTTGAAAATCATCGTCGGCGTCGACTTCGATGATACTTCGCGCGCGTTTCGCCGCGAGCTCGCGTTTGGCTACATCGGTCAGTTCAATCGTCGTCAAAAACTGCTTCGTCGTTTCGTTAAAACCGATGGACACGATCTCCGCTTTCTCTACCACACGAAGTTTTGGTGAACTACCATCTTGTTCTGTCGACGAGTTTGTCTTCTTCTTTGATGCGACTGAGTGACTTCTCACGCGCTTCCACGTGACGCCGTTAATCGTTCCTCGCTCTTTCGCTTCGTCTATGAATTTTGCGCGGTACTCAAAATCTTCACTATTATGGAACGGTCGCAACCCTTTCGCGCCGAAGTACTCCGGTTCCACATCAAATTCGCGTCTTTTGAAACTTTTTCTGTGTAAAAGCGTGACGGATTTCACTTTACTATTTTCCACCGCCCCAGATGCAACCGATGCCGCCGTCATGCCTCCGCCTACTACCAAAAGCCGCTTCCCGTTTAACGTACCCTCGGGATCGAATACGTTTATCGACTCGCTCGTTTTCACCCGACCATTCCCACCATCTTTCACCACGAACGCTTTCAATTTTTCCGGAACCACCGCTTCTTTCCTCGCGCAACACACCACTACCTGCGCGGCGACGAACTCTTTCCCTCCTTTCGTCTTCGCCAACATCCCGCCTCGTTTCAACAACCCGGGATATTCTTCGTTCGCTTCAATCTTCCTCAAATTCACCACCTCATCCTTTACAATCGGCACGGATTTTAAAATTCCACCGTCCTCGTCGCTTTGAATCTTTCTCGCGCACGCCTCGGCGTACAACCTCGTCGACGGCAACGGCGCGAACTTATCGCTCCCAGAATACGCCAGTTCCTCGTTCCTCCCCATCCTCGAGCTGAAACTTTGAATCGCCATGGAACTGCTCGCAAACGGCGTTTGCGTGATTGGATACCGCACGTGCGTCATTCCCAAACGCATCGCGCGGTCGGCCCAAGATTCCAACCACCCTCCGAATCGATCGACGACGAGCGACGCGCGTTGACGGTTTTCCGGGAAATGCGTCAACGTTGTCAATCCGCATCTCCCGGCGCCGATAAAAAGTAACGGGTAAATGTCTTTTTTCGCCATCTCCGACGGCGAGATGAAGAATTCCTTCTCGTCGAGCGCGCCGTCGTTGGAAGAAGACGTCATTTCCTTGTCTCGCGTTCGTCTTCTCGTGACCTTCAGAATCCACGCGCTCCGGCTTTAATATGCAGACAAGACGTGTCTGATCTCGGTCTTTCTTTTTTTTTTCCGAGTGGTAATTTTGAGCGTTTTTTTTTTCATTTTTTTCGAAAAAAAAAACAAGAAGGCGAAAAGACACCCAAGAGAAGAAGAAGAAGAAGAAGAAGAAGAAGAAGAAGAAAAGGTTGGAATTAGTAATAGTAACGCTCTACTACGTAAACGTGTGTTCTCTTTCAATTAAAACAACTTTATCTCTTCAAAATCTATTATGTATACAAATAATGCGAAAGAAGTCTTCTTCGTCTTCTGACTTTCTCTCTCTCTCTGTTTGTTACCGTCT
>Ga0209308_10002183_pt1 | contig 17193 bp, 16 predicted proteins | sample COGITO_mtgs_1204_3_FD_184806 | JGI IMG/M metagenome (GOLD analysis project Ga0209308, IMG submission 184806) | Pelagic marine microbial communities from North Sea - COGITO_mtgs_120405 (SPAdes) (version 2) | ecosystem: Environmental > Aquatic > Marine > Epipelagic ...
CGACGCTTCGCTTCAAGCGCAACGAGAGAGTGGCCATGCAGGTGAGTAACCGGCTCGGCGAGCCTTCGACACTGCACTGGCATGGCTTTCATCTGCCGCCCCTGGCAGATGGCGGGCCACATCAGGAGATAGCGGCTAATCAGCTGTGGAGCCCGGCATTCGATGTGGTGCAGTTTGCCGGTACCTATTGGTATCACTCCCATGTGATGCATGGCTCCGGCGGGCAGGTGTATAAGGGCCTGGCCGGTATGATCATCGTAGATGATGACGATCAAGACGTTGCCCTACCGAACAGCTACGGTGTCGATGATATATCCCTGATCATCCAGGACCGCCGTTTCAGCGACGATGGTTCAATGCCGTATTTGACGCGTTATGAAGATAGAGTCATGGGGATGATGGGCGATACGATCCTGGTAAACGGCACCGTGAATCCGGTGCTCAGTCCGCGCACAAGACTACTGCGGCTGCGCGTGCTAAATGGCTCCAACGCGCGCACCTATAATCTGGGTTTTAGCGATAACCGCGCCTTCTATCAGATCGGTAGCGATGGCGGCCTACTGGATGCGCCGGTTCAGCTAACACAGCTGCAGCTAGCGGTTGCAGAACGGGCGGAGATATTGGTGGAGTTCGACCCCGGTGAGGAGGTGACCCTGGTCAATGTGGAGCTGCCTCCATCCTTCCCTGAATTTCCTGGTGCGATGAGCGAGATGATGCGCTCTCTGAATACTCAGGGCTTCGAGATACTGCATTTTCGCGCACAGGCGCAGCTGGAGGATAATCGAGGGCTGCCCTCGCGCCTGAATGACATCTATCGATTGCCGGAGGCGGCAGCAACGAATACAAGAACGTTTAGACTGGGTATGGGAGCGGGCATGCGTAGCGGTGAGGACGCAGGCCCGGGTCGCGGTTCTCGTAACGGTCGTGGTGGCGGCTTCGGTGGAGGGCAGTTCTCAATCAATGGCCGTCTGATGGCGGAGAATTATATTAACGAGAGAATCGATTTCAATACCACGGAGATCTGGGAGCTTACTAACACTTCTCCTATGATGCACCCGTTTCATGTGCACAACGGCCAGTTTCAGATCCTCGATCGTAATGGTAGCCCGCCACCCGATAATGAGATGGGGTGGAAAGACACGGTAAAAGTCGGTCCCAGTGAGCTAGTGCGGATCGTCATGCGCTTCACAGATTTTAGAGACGAGGAGAATCCCTATATGTACCACTGTCATATACTCGAACATGAAGACAGGGGCATGATGGGGCAATTTGTGATCGTCTAGGTGACGTTGTGTTGGACAAGGCGGTCAAGTAGAGTGACTATTTGCTCACGATAAAAAATGGCAGGCGAGATAATAATGATAAGAAGCAATGCGATGTGTGGAGGCGAATTCGGTAAGAGAGAGCTGCCGCGTTCAATTCTCCCAAGCCTATCCTTAACACTCTCGCTTATCGCGCCCTTCGCTAGCGCGCAGATAGAGAGCTTTAGTGCAGTCGATGATGAGATGCTGAATAGCCCGGCAACGGGCGAGTGGCTTAGCTGGCGCGGAACTCCTGCAGCATGGGGCTATAGCCCACTGGACCAGATCAATACCGAGAATGTCGATCAGCTTCAGCTCAAGTGGTCGTTTGCCCTGGACGACACCGGTGCGATTCAGGCAGCGCCACTGATCCATGATGGCATTATGTTTATCCCTTCCGCACGAGGCGTCATTCAGGCTCTGGATGCCGTTACTGGCGATCTGCTGTGGGAGTATAGGCCGGCTCCGCCTACCGAGGAGTTCATTAACTCCGGCGCAGGTACCCGTGCTGCAGTGTTGCCCGCCGGTGCTTTTGCAGGAGTAGGCAGAGGCGTGCAGAAGAACATCGCTCTGTATGGTGAGATGATCTACGCGTCAACGGAAACCGCGAGCATACGCGCTATCGATGCTCGCAGTGGCCTGCTGGTGTGGGAGACTCAGGTAGCGGATCCAACACTCGGCTATTTTTATACAGCAGGGCCTATCATCGCCAACGGCACACTGGTGACCGGCATTACCGGCTGCGATCGCTACAAGGATGATGTCTGCTTTATCACCGGTCACGATCCCGCAACGGGTGAAGAAAAATGGCGTACCTCAACCGTGGCCAGGCCGGAAGATCCCGGTGGTGATACCTGGGGTGATCTGCCACTAAGATTTCGTGCCGGCAGCGACGCCTGGGTAGCGGGGTCCTATGACCCCCAGGCGAATCTAATCTACTGGGGCACCGCACAGGCGAAGCCCTGGGCTAGAGCAGTTCGCGGCACCGACGGCGACGCACTCTACACAAATTCGACACTGGCGCTCAATCCCGACAACGGCGAGATGGCCTGGTACTTCCAGCATATTCCCGGAGAGACTCAGGACATGGATGAGGTGTTCGAGAATATTCTGATCGATATCGATGGACGCAAGTCGTTATTCAAGATGGGCAAGCTCGGCATTCTGTGGCAGCTAGACAGAGAGACTGGTGAGTTCATTAAGGCCACCGACATTGGCTATCAGAATATTGTAAATCTCGATCCAATTACCGGGCAGATCACTTACAGAGATGGCATGATTCCACGCATAGGCGAAGAGCTGAACATGTGCCCGAGCACTTCGGGCGTGAAGAGCTGGCGCGCCATGGCATATTCGCCGGACACTAGTGCCATGTATATCCCGATCACCCTCAACTGCGAGCTCGCGACCTTCGGGCCCACGGAACGGCAGTTAGGCGGTGGCGGGGCCGGCCCGGTGCGGCGAGTTAATTATCACCATCCGCAGTCCGACGGCAATCTAGGCGAGATACTCGCATTGGATATTCCAAGCGGTGAAGTAAAATGGCGCTATCGCTCGCGAGCCCCTTTCAATACGGCTGCGCTAACTACCGCCGGTGGCCTGGTGTTCGCCGGAGACTGGAATCGCACGATGTCGGCGCTGGATGCGGACAATGGCGAGTTGCTGTGGCAGGTAAGGCTCGCCACATCGAATCAGGGCTTTCCCATCAGCTATAGCGTCAACGGCAAACAATACATCGCCATGCCCGTAGGCACCGGCGGTGCTAGCTGGTCGGGTAGTCTGCCGAGAGAGTTGGCGCCCGAACTTAGCCGGCCGCGTAACGGCAGTTCCATTAACGTATTCGCTCTTCCAGATTGATGGGTAACTGTATGGCAAGATTAAAACTAGTAGCCGCGCTCTCCGCTGCTGTGTGTGCCCTAAGTGTAAGTTATGCCCAGGGTGGGACAGTCTGGGATGGCGTCTATTCGAGTGAGCAGGCAGAACGTGGTGAGGCAGTCTATAAGGCGGCTTGCATCGCCTGCCATGGTCAGGATTTAGGCGGCAACAGTAATTCTCCCGGGCTGGTTGGCATGGGTTTCATGTTCCTCTGGGAGGGAAGAACGCTTGGTGCGTTCTTTGAACAAATTCGGGAAGAAATGCCAACAGATAGACCGGGCCAATTACCAGCTCAGGACTATGTGGATGTGGTAGCCTATATTATGCAGGCGAATTCATTTCCCGTTGGAGACAATGAGCTACCCTACGATGCAGAAATTTTGGATGGCATAGCAATAGCGCCAAAACCCTAGCTCTGCATCATGAAGCTTGCTTGGTCAGCACGCCGTCGGGCGGCGCTAGCCCGCTCTTGGAACCTGCCCAGGTTTCGAACTAAAGGATCTGAAACCCGGGGGCGTTTTCACTCCTGGCTTTCCTGACTGGTCGAGACCTCTGCTGCCGATCTGCTTTGAGCAAAGTGAAACTCTTCTAACTTAATATCGTCCAGACCAATCTGGTCAAATGGGTCTTCCATAGCGCTTTGCACGTTATACAGCGAGATCAGAATAAAGCCATGAATTACGCTTATGCCATAGATGATCAGTGGCCGTGTATCGCCAAGATCATTGACCAAGGTTGGTATGAAGAGAAAAGGAAAGACATAAATAAAAACCAGGCAATAAGCCCTGAGGCTAATTGGGGTGCCGTGCATCTTTAACCCTACGGTATTCTCTATGCTCTCGTGCACATCTTTTAGAAACCGAATTATTTTCAAGCCTGTGCCGTTGGAGATAGTGTCGCGATTATCGTGCAGAAACGCATATATCTCATCTAGTCTATTTCGCACCAGGCCCGAGTCATAGACATTCTTGGTTAGGGCGTCGAAGAAGAGTACCGATATGGTTTGCAGCCTAGCACCAATATACTCCTTCTTCTCATCCGCCAATTTCCCGTTATTGGCAAAGCAATAGTAGACAGCATTCAAAGACGATTTAAAGACACTCAGCAAGCTAATGATTCTGTCACGCCGCTTGAAAGACTCTCGGATGGTGAAAACCAATGGAAAAATCACGGCGATGCTGAACAGCGTTATATTCAGATTGAAGCCAAAATCATAGAGCAGGCAGAGGTAGGTGACGACCACACACAGTAGCACTACATAAGCGGTTCGGTAGTTAACGGTAGCGAGGTATTTCTGCATAGAGGCCTTATTCTTATTGTTAGGCTGACTGAGCGTTCTTCTGACCATGCTAATCAAGTGCGGCCTCAATGTAAATCCATACAAGGGTAGCGCCGGTTGCGGTACTTTTCTCATGGGGGTAAACTCATGGGTGGAAGAGTTAAGTAATTTATTTAAATCAATAACTTACCGTAAAATAAATCAAATCCTAAGCCCTTAGTCGTAGCGTCAGGAGCTGGAAATCTTATGAATATATTGAGTCGGTGTCTGCTGGTATCTCTTGTTATGGCCTGGATGATGGCATCCGTTGCGCAAACGGCGGAGCCTGATCCGCTTTTCTTGTCTGACACTCCGCTCAATATTACCTTCGAAGCACCCTTCGGGCAGATTGATAGGGAGCGCGATAAGGAGGCAGAATATGAAGGCGTTATGCGTTACACCGACGCGTCTGGCGAAGAACTCAGTTTCGATATCGGTCTCGAAGTGCGTGGGAACTGGCGCTTACAGAAGAGTAATTGTAGGTACTCGCAATTGTGGATAGATCTAAAGCGTGGACAGGTAGAGAACACGCTCTTTGCCGAACAGAACCGCCTGAAGCTCGTCGTTCAATGCCGTGCACAAGATAGATATAGAGATTACGTAGCTAAAGAACAGCAGCTATATAAAGTCTTCGGATCTTTGTCTGATATGCATTTTGGTACTCGGCTAGTTAACGCTACCTATACAGATTCAGATGATTTAGATAGCAGCCGAACGCATCTGGCCTTTTTCATCGAACATCAACGTCGCCTTAAGGACCGGTTTGAGATGGAAGATGTAGAGCTTAATAGTGTTCCTTATGGCGAACTCGATCCCCAGCAATCTGCTCTTGTGGGAGTCTTCATGTACCAGATAGGCAATACTGACTACTCCATGACAAGCGCCGCAGAAGGCGACGAATGCTGCCACAATACCAAGTTGTTGGTGGATGAGGCTGGTCGATACTATCCCATCCCCTACGATTTCGATTCCTCTGGATTCGTTGATACCAGTTATGCGGCTAAGCCGGACCCTTCCTTCGGAATTCGTAATAATAGATCGCGCCTATATCGCGGTTTTTGTATCGAGGTGGACCAGCTAGACGCGGCGGTATCTCAGATCACTGCAATGCGAGATAAGATAAATACAATAATTTCCGACACGACTCATGTTGGAGAGCGTGCTGCAAATCGTAGTGTCAGTTATATGGATGACTTTTATGAGGTGCTGGAAAATCAGCGTAACTACCAGCGAAATATTGTCAATAAATGTCGTGGATAGAAATTAGAATGTATTTTTCTTTCAACCGAGAAAAAGCTCGCCCCAGTGTTAGATTTTTTTTGGCAGGTTTTCTGCTGCTCCATCTATTCATATCTCAGTCCCTCATGGCAGCCGAGGACCAGTGGCAAGATGTTGAGCGTATAGTTGCTGTTGGAGACATCCATGGGGATTACGACAATTTTCTAAAAGTGCTTCAAGGTGCAGATATAGTGAATCGGCGCGGCAACTGGATTGCCGGCGAAACTCATCTGGTGCAACTGGGCGATGTTCCAGATCGCGGCCCGGACACGAGCAATGTGATAGCGCTACTCAAGAAGTTGGAGAAACAAGCCGAGAGAGATGGCGGTAGAGTACACGTCCTAATAGGGAATCACGAAGCCATGAACATGTATGGCGATCTGCGCTATGTCGATCCCGGCGAATACGCAGCACTGCGTACGCGCAATTCGCGTCGGGTGAGAGATAACTATTATGAGACGGATATTGCCAGACGTAAGCAGGCTGACTCCGGGTTCGTAGCCGATAAGGCATTTCGTGAGCAATGGGAGCAATCTATTCCACTGGGTATGCTAGAGCATCGAGTTGCATGGAGTGCCGAGGGTGATTTAGGGAAATGGGTGCGGCAGCACAATGCGGTAATCAAGATCAATAGAACGCTGTTCCTGCATGGGGGCATAAGCGCTGAAGATCTGGTTCTGAGTATTACCGAAATTAATGAACAGATACGCCACGAGCTGAATGGCGGCCTGGGTGAAGAGCCAGGGTTGTCCGAAAAATCAACAGGGCCTCTGTGGTATCGCGGTCTGGCATCAAACGATGAGGAAATAGAGAGGGCACATCTTGAAAAAGTGCTGGCAACCTACGATGTCGATCGTGTCGTGCTCGGACATACGCCGGGATTGGGAACGATTGTTCCGCGGTTTGAGGGTAGGGTGCTTATTGTCGATACCGGTCTCTCCAGTTATTACGGAGGCTTTCTAGCCAGTCTCTTGCTAGAAAATTCAGGGGCATTCACTGTGCAGGGGGACGAAAAAGTCCCACTACCCGATTCGAAAGAAGGCTTGCTCCCCTATTTTCAGCGTATCGCCGAATTGGAGCCGAATGCGAGAGCCTTGCAAGCGCGTATCAACGATCTGACTGCGCCTGTTGATTAAAACCTTCTGTAACTCAATCGCGAGTGCTTAGGCCGCAGGCTGGTGCGGCATCACATTGAACGAGCATCACTTAAGTCCTTGGGCGCGCAGACCCTCTTGCAGGACAAGCGTACAGTTTCCTATTACTCTGCTAGTGAACCCGTTCGTTTACTTGTCGATAAGAAATTATTTCCCATGCCGCCATTTAGAACGCGATGCGGCCTGCAGTTCAGAAGGTCGCATGCGCATTAAAGGGACTTGCAGTACCGCCCTTAATCGGATTGATCTGAATCGCTGTCATGAATTCCCATCGTTGCAGCCGGGCAGCGGTTTCCGCCACTTCCTTCAGGTAGCCGTTGTCCACGATGGGCAGGCCAAGATTAACTTGCGTTAGTTGGTGTATGGGTCTGTTGATTCCCTCCACACCGGAGGGCTGCACATCGTTAACCGCATCGCCTATCAGAATCGCTACGTCTCGCTCACGCAAGAAAGGTAGCACCGAAGCATGCAAGCCTGCACCGGCCTGACCATATTGCCAGGGTCCGTCTGTATCGCGCTTTGCCCAACGCCCTGTGCGAACGAATAGCGCATCGCCGCTACTGATAGTCACACCAGCGAATTCTTCCCAGGCGAGTAGGTCTTCCACATAGATTGGCGTACTCGGGTCCAACCAATCGACGCCGCGCATAAGCGGCATGTCAACCAGTATGCCGCGAGTCACATAGGAGGTGCCCATTCGATCGATGCCTAAGTCTTCGCAACCTGTGGCTGTCAAATTCTGCGGGTAGCCATTGAAGATGATGTATTCGCCATCGATCTCGGTGCGGTAATGACACAGTGCATCAAGGTGAGAGAGCATGCCATCGTGCAGTGAGAATTGAATTTCATCGAGTGCGAAAGTGGGCTCGCCGGTTACCGGGTCGAGTCTACTCATCCAGTGTTCGGTTGGGCCGAAGGCGGCGCTGTCTATCGCCGGGGGCTCGGTGGTCACGAAGTGCTGTAGGGTCACTGTTTCGCCAGTCTGAACCAGGGCGGCAGCCTGTTTCGTCTTCTGGGCCGTAATCAGGTTCAATGTGCCGCGTTGATCGTCGGGGCCCCAGCGTCCCCAGTTGGAAAGCTCGTCTTCCCAGCGGGCAAGCGTCTCCAGCGTTACCTTTACCGAAGCGTCCTGTGTTGAGGGGTGACTCTGAAAATCTTGGGCAAAAGCGGTGCTCAGCAAGAGTGCAGCAGAGCAAGTAAAGCCGATCCGAGTGAGTGATCCGATAACTGTGCAGACGTTATGCATGGGGCAGTGCCTCCTAGTGATAGACGAACTGCTGACCAGAATAAAGAGCTTGAGTGGCGGAGTCTACAGATATTGAACGTGGCGACTGCTAGCGCAGGTATTCAAGGGTCACGGCGCGAACCGCCTGTCTTACGCCTCTGGACATGGCCTTGGTTGAGATTGTCGCCTTCACGATGCCATCGATGTCCTTACCAATCTGAAATCGCTCCTCGGCACGCTTGCCGATGAATTGATCTTCGTAGCCATCCCAGGCGAAGAAATCACCCCAGCTGTGGCGATGTGATTCCTTGTAGTAGACCACTTTCAGCCCTGTGATATTGCCTTGCAGATCCATGCCAATGAGGCTGTCGATCTCGCCGCTATAGCCACTGGGTTCCGGGTGGGTGTCGGCGGAGACGAAGGCATAGCCGATCAGAGTCTTCTCGCCAGAGTCCGGGTCAGTCTTGTAGGCCTTGTAGACGGGCACCTCGCCTTCCTTGTCGGAGAAGCTGTCCGCGCCAGGGACTACCTGCTTCATCAGTCTGAGCGAGGTATGATCCTTATTGGCAGCATAGACATACGAGTTCGGCCCGCCACTGAACAGCGCCACAGCCATAAGCAGCGCTATAGAGAGCAGCGATCTGCAAGATGACTTTACTGTGTATTGCCTCAACATGGGTTTGCGACTTCCTCGGTCTCTTTGATTGACACTGTATCTAAATTATTCGTTAACAGCCTGCATGAATAAAGCTCTGTGGCCGATTCAGGCCGTATATTGGCAATTTTTTTGACTCAGAACAAGTTACGCGCGTCGAATGGTCGCGGGCAGTCGGTGATCTGCGCGCCTGGCTGCGACGTAGTAAGATACATGTCATGTAGAATATTCTGCCCTTGAGAGTCAGCGGCAAATGACACAAGTGATAAGGAAACAATAAATTGAGCATAATAAGCAAAAGACCAACAATAGCAGCCGCCATGATGGCCATTCTTGCCACCCTAAGCCTACCGGCACAGGCACTCGAGAAGCCCGAGTACTCAGTCCTGTATGAAGATGGAAAATTCGAGTACCGCCTCTATCAGCCCTACATTGTGGCCGAGACGGAGATGGTCGGTATGGATGATTCCTCCGATGCGGCGAACGAGGGCTTCAGGCGTTTGTTCGACTATATCAGTGGAGCAAACTCGGCAGAGAGTAAGGTTGCTATGACGGCGCCTGTGCAACAGTCTCGGATAGATTCTAGCGAGAAGATCGCGATGACTGCCCCTGTGCAGCAGTTTGAGACGGAAACTGGTTGGCGGGTAGGCTTCATGCTGCCTAGCAAATACAGTATGGAGAACGCGCCAGTTCCCAGCGATGAACGCGTTTACCTGCGACTAATTCCTGCGCGAACCATGGCTGTGGTGCGTTATTCAGGGCGCTGGACAGAGCGAAACCTTCAAAAACAGCAGGCGCGTCTGCTGCAACGCGTTGAGGCGGACGGCCTGACTATACAGTCGAGCTTCGAGTCTGCGTTTTACAACCCGCCATTCATGCCTCCTTTCATGCGACGTAACGAGATCATGGTAGAAGTTCAGGGTCTGCCTGAGTCACTCAGCAATGCGTTGAGTACTACCTCTTCGCGTTAGAACCCACGCATTGAAAAATGCGTATTCGTAACTATATACGGTTATCACAGTTGCGCTATTCTGCTATTCTCAATGCAGAATTCCTTATCATTACAATAAAATTCCCGAGCTCTTAGCCCGGGAATCAACTAGTAGGTACGGCGATGAGTCTGGTAAATTTTTCGAAGATTACAAAACTGCTAAGCGATAACAAGCACAGGGCAAAGCACAAGCAAGAGCTGTTTCAGGAAGTAATGCTGATGGTTCTGGCTAGAGTGACGCGTGCCGATTCCAATGTTGAAACGGTTGAGATAGAAAAAGTACAGCAGGTGCTTAAGGATGAGCTGGGCCAGGATTTCTCGGTTGCGGAAATTCGTACAGCATCTTCCTCCGAAGTCTTCGAGAGAGAGTCGTTGGAGAGTTTTCTGTCCACGGCCACACGCAAGCTGGATGAAAATGAGCGCATGGTGATTCTGGCTTCTCTGGAGAAAGTGATTCGCAGCGACGATGTCATTCGTAGTTTTGAATTGGATTTCTTCGACCGTGTCGCTTTATCGCTGCGCGCAACACCTTCGGAGATCGCAGGCTTGAGCGCTGACTAGCGCTCGAACCCGTTCTTTAAATCAGTCAATTCTATGCGTAGTCGGCCGCGAAGAAGGGTGATGCAAATGCTAGTTTTTGCCCTAAAGATATCTTTATGACCACTACCTCCAATCCCCTTTTCGCCAATATCCGTGTTGTCGAGCTTGCCTCGATGATTCTGGCACCATCGGCCGCTGTCATATTGGCCGACTACGGCGCGGAGGTAATCAAGATTGAACCGCCTAAGACCGGAGACCTAAATCGTCACTGGCACAAGATTAATGGCCTGCCAATCTCCGACATGGCCTACGGTTTTCAGGTAGACAATCGCAACAAGAAGAGTGTGGTTCTGGACCTGAAGACGCCTGCCGCCTACGAGGCCTTGTGCAAGATAATTCGTGAGGCGGACGTATTAATTACCAACTACCGGCTCAAGGCCTTGGACAAACTCAAGCTGGATTACGAGACTATTCATGCGCTCAACCCACGCATCATCTACGCGCTGGCAACGGGCTTTGGTGAGAAAGGGGACGAGGCGCACAAGCCGGGTTATGACACCGTGTCCTACTGGTCGCGTTCTGGCATAGAGCACCAAATATTTCCCTATGAGGGCTGGCTCGCACAATTCCCCTATGGTTCTGGCGACCACCCAAGTGGCATGGCCCTATTCGGCTCTATTATGACGGGCCTTTTCCAGCGTGAGAAAACTGGGCAGGGTTGCAAGGTCTCTACCTCGCTCCTGGCAAACGGAGCCTGGTCGAATGCCGTTATGTTGCAGGCGCAACTAGCCGGTGCTGAATTCAGAGAGAAGCGCCCGCGCGATAACGCCTATAATTTTATTTCCCTACACTATCCCACTAGCGACAATCGCCTGCTGAAGATGAGCATGGTAAATACGCAGAAGAACTGGCGGCCCTTCTGCGATGCTATCGACCGCAATGATCTGCCCGAGGATCCGCGCTTCTGTGACAACGAGGCGCGGGTCGCGAATATGCCAACGCTAATCAAAGAGCTTACCGAGACCATACAGAGACAACCCATCGCCCACTGGACGCAGAGATTGGATGTGGCAGATGTGCCACACACGGTAGTCTCTAACTATGAGGAGGCTGCCAACGACAGGCAGAAAGAGGCGAACGATATTATCGTTCCCCTGGACCATCCCGAGCATGGTGCTATGCGCACCGTGAATAGCCCCTTCCAGGTGAGCGGCGCCGAGAAGCTTCCGGCAAAGGCTGCGCCTAAATTAGGCGAGCACACCGAGGAAGTATTAATGGGATTCGGATACAGCAGCGAGGAGATCGCGGCCTTGTCCGAAGAGAATTAAGGCATCAGAGCAGACAAGCGTAAGAGTGAAAAGTAAGAAGTAGGAAGTAGGTATTTAGAAGATGAACGAAGCGACTGAAAAAGACCCGCAAATAATCAGACAGAAACTAAACCACGATACGGCCAAGATAGCCTGGAGCGCACTGCATGAGCACCAACAGCAGCAGAGTGTCATCACTGTTTCTGTCGATCTCGATCTGATCGATGTCGCCTGCGAATTTACCCTGGACAACCACGAACAGGTGAAGACCTGGCTTGAGCAGGCCAAGATCGAAAAGGTGAGCGACGATCAGGCGCAGGCATGGCTGGCTGTAGATCGAGAGTTATGGGCCGTTGTAGTGGCTCCCTGGATATTGGTGCAGGAACCAAAACCGGGTATGAATTAGCCGGTCAGAAGATTAGCAAAGGCAGCCCTATGGATTTCTCTAGCAACTGCGCATGGTGTGAACACCCCAAGGCTGCAGGCCCGACTTGTTCGAATTGCGGTGCGGACTATGCCAAGGCCGAGGCGATCAAGCGGCGTGGTAAGGCCGACATTGCACCCGTTACGGCGGCTGGGGCAAGCGCAGCCGATAATGGTTTTACAAGTGTGGTCATCGACGATAGCGCTGCGGTTGCAGATCCAAATCTAGAGAAAAGAATCTGTATAGCTGCAATGCCGTCCATGCTGGCCTTCGCTTTTCTGGTGCAGATCAGCGGCTTCGGTACTAGCGTGCAAAGAATCGTCTTTGGCACGCCAATACACGAACTGGGCCATGCAACGGTGTCCTGGTTCTGCGGCTTTAATGCCGTACCCACCTTATGGAAAACCCTTAGTCCCGCCGATCGCGGTATCGCGGCAAGCGTCGTCCTGTTTGTCGCAATAGCCGCATTGGCTAACCATGGCAGGCAGAATATGAAGTATGCCTGGGTCGTAGTCGCAGCCTTCCTACTGCTGCTGCAGGGCTTCGGCACGTTTATGCTCAGCGAACGGGATGCCCAGCAATACATCTTGTTCGGCGGCGATGGCGGGGGCATGGTGCTGGCCACGCTGTTGATGCTCTCGTTCTATTTCGGCAAGCAGACCCAGCTCTACTCAGGAGGGCTGCGCTGGGGCTTTCTGGGCATAGGTGCCGCCGCCTTTGCCGATATGTTCATGACCTGGGTGCGCTCGATGAACGACCGCTTGCAGGTTCCCTATGGCCTCACCGGCGGCGAGCCCACCGACGCATTCAAGCTCATCAACTACCACACCTGGAGCTGGGAGCAGCTGATCTCAAGGCATGTGGCCGTTGGGCTTGTCTGTCTCGTGATCCTCCTGGGCTTCTATCTATGGGGCATCAAGCAGGCCAGTAAGATGATAGTGAGAAAAGAGCTGGCAGACGCGTCGGCGCTTGCGAATGCCGCCCAAAGTCCTTCTATAACGCTGCCATCGGGTAGTTAAGCCCGATCAAATCAGCCTGAGGGCGCTGTTTTATTGCAGCCATTCTAGGTAAACTGTGCCGCGTTCCCAGAATTAAAAAGGTAGTAAAGAATGAGCACTCCAGTACTTCTGAAAAATGATAAGCATGCGAATCTGAAAGTGGTCGAGTCCGGTGACTATGCGCGTTACAAAGATCAGCATCTAATACCGATTATCTCCCAGGACTTCTTCACCCTCTCCGCGGAATTCCCCCTGGTGTTCGTGAAGGACAGTAGCGGCAATCAGTTCGTCCCCGTGGCTATCATGGGGCTGCGGGAGGGATACAATCTCTACTGCCAGACCGATCAGTGGAAGGCTCAGGTTGTGCCAGTGCGCTTCAGCAATGCGCCTTTTTCGATTGTGCGCTTCGATGAGGAGACTGATCAACTGGCCGTACTCATCGATGAAGATAGTTCTCAAGTGGGTACCGAAGAGGGTGAGGCCCTATTTAAGGAAGATGGCGAGAGGACTGAGTATCTCGAGAAGAAAATCGAGTTTCTAGTTCAGACTGCACAGCAGACTGTGCAGACGGAAAATATCTGCAAGATATTTGCTGAGAAAGACCTGCTCGCCACACAGCAACTGCAGCTACAGCATCGGCCGGATGCCCCCGCTTACAATATCGGTGGCATCTACACAGTCGATGAGCAGAAGCTCAATGCACTGTCCGATGAAGAGTACCTGGATCTGCGTCGTCAGGGGATAATCCCACTGATCTATGCCCATCTAAGCTCTCTGCAACAACTACGCCGCATCTCCGAGATGCAATATAACGCCGATAAGGCGGGCGAAACTGGCTCTTAAGTTCGCTAAAAAACAAAGCCCAATCTGCTCTCAATGAGTTGTCAGCGATTGGGCTTTTTTTCTGGCAAAAATTTGTCGCGAACCTGACCGATTGCAAGACAGCGGCTGCGGGTTATAGGCGTAGCCTAGAAGTCTATTTTAGTTCCGATATAGAAGAACTCAGAGAGATCCCTGGCAAGACCCTTGGGATTGAGTGCGATCAGGCCGCTATCGATGCGGACATTTCCCGGAATCGCGGTCCAGCGTACTCGAAGTTCAATGTGCTGACCCATGTAGCTGCCAGAATTACCGGTGATGTCTCTCTGTCCCGTTCTGCCCCAGCTGTCTCGACTCTGGTCAAGCCAGAAGTGTCGGTAGTCTGCCATCAGGGCGATATTTTTCCACGGCGTCGCCGTTAGACGAATACCCGGTGTGATGATGTTGCTGCGGCTTATCGGCGCATACAGGGCAACTGGACCAAATTCGAAAGCGGTTACGCCGAAGAGAGTATCGAAGCGACCACTGTCTCCATCGGATGGGCTATTATCGCCGCTGGCATAGTTGAGTTCAAAGATGGCCCGCAGTCTGGAAGGTGTATCGAAGCTGTAGGCAAGTTCTATGCGTTGATGGAAAGCCTGGTGGTCGAGATCTACCGTATCCGCCGGGTTGCTGGATCCGCGGCGTTCACCTAGCTGGAAGATGGTCTCTAGATTTATATCCCAGGTGTTAGGCGCGGCGGCGGAACGAATGCGAAAGCCGAAGGTGTGCAGCTCGCGATTGCTGGTTTCTAATTTTCGCGTGTCTTTCTCTTTCAACAATAGATAGTAAGTCTCTAGGTTGAGATTCAAGTCATCATTGTTAAGCAGAGTCGGCAGTAAGTTAGGCAGACTCGCGAAGGCGCCATGCAGTCGCAGCGCTTCACTAGACTTGTCAGCTTGACGTTCGTTGTCCAACAGGCTCAGGCGATCTCTCGGAGTACGCCGCACAGGTTGAGTAGATAGGAATTTGAATTCATTGCCGTTGGCTTGCTGGTGGGTAAACGACACGCCGTCGAAGGAATTGATGGTATTGCGAAAACGATTCCTTGCTACCAGAGTCCGCGTTCCCCAGTCTTGAGTGAATCGTCCGATGCGAACCTCGCTAGCGCCATTCTCGCCAAACTTTAATCCCACATTTGCCTGCAGTATATCGAGGGAATCGACATGGGAAGTGCTCAGCCTGGTGTCTCTATCGGCCTGCCCCTGCCTGGAGTCCATCACCTCGACCTGAGCGCTGAAGCGATCGCGCTTATACTCGGCATCCACCGTAGTGCGATAGAAGAAGACCCCATCGTTGTCGCTGGCGCCAGCATAGACATTGCCATTGTAGTGTTCGAAACGACCCTGATGCTCACCGCTGATGGTGAAGCCATTGTCTAAGCCTAGCGCATCGGAGAGAGTCCAGGGGCCTTCGGCGCCATAGGCAGCATTGCTCAGTGCAAATAGGATGGTTGATACGACAAGTGATTTCAGGGCGGAGTTGGCTATAGTAGAGGGCATAATATTTTCAGTTTTTTATTAGTAAGATAATCGGAACGGCACAATGCTACACCAGTCTCGGTCTCAGATCACTGCCTACGAGGGGATAAGTGCGAAGCATGTGTTTCTTGAGCTTGCTAGCTAATGAAGTAGCGAATGATCATGGCTATAAAGAGAACAACCATGAGAGGCATCATGTAGCGAGACATCTTGCTCAGCTCCTCGTCTGATTTCTCACTGCCGTATTTCTCTAGCAACGGAATTCCAACGATTAGAACCACGAAGAGTATGGCGAGTATTCCGAATAAGACTGTCATTGGATGCTTCCTGCGTCGATCGAATTAGGAGTGAGTTCATTCTAAATGAGTTTGACCGAGCATACACGCATGGACTTTCTGTGTATTCCCTTTTACCCTCGGTGAATATACCGAGGATAAATTTTATGACGCACCTAATGCCACATATGCTACGTACAAAATTCTTTTCCAATGGAACTCTTTCAATGAAGAGGTGGGCCAACGTCTTGCTATCTCTTTGTGCCTTAAGCCTTCTAGGTGCTTGTAGGCTGGTAGTCGTAGCCAGCGCTGGCAATGAGAACCCGCAGACCCCTTGGGATTGGAGTGAAGACTACGTGCTGGAACAAGTGGGTCATGTTCGTGCCGGCAAAGATCTCAATCCCGAAAGCTGGCCCGGTGGCGCCCGTGTTGCCGTATTGCTTTCCTTTGATGTAGATAACGAAACGGTTATGGGTTTGAGAACCGGGGAGATTAGCGTGGGTCCCTTGTCGCAGGGGCAGTATGGGCATCGCGTTGCCTTGCCCCGAATCGTAGAGCTGATGAATGAAGAGAATATTCCAGCCACATTTTTCTTTCCTGCCTGGAGTATGAAGATCGCGCCTGAGCAGGCCACCTTGATCAATGAGTCTGGCTTGCATGAAATAGCGGTACACGGCTGGATACATGAACTGAACAAGGCTCTGGATGCCGAGACCGAGGAGCAGCTTCTTCGGCAGGCGGTAGAGGAGATAGAGACTATTTCCGGAAAATCGATTGTGGGATATCGGGCTCCTTCTTGGAATCACAGCCCTAATACACTAAGTATCGTAAAAGAGATGGGCTTCCTCTATGAAAGCTCTCTAATGCACGATGATCGTCCCTATGAATTGTTGTTAGACGGCGAGCCTACCGGAATCGTGGAACTGCCCGTGGAGTGGATCCTCGACGATGCGCCTCTGTTTAATCCCAGGGGTGATAGCTACATGAATCCTCGTGATGTTATGCAGGTCTGGATAGACGAATTCGATAGAGCGTGGGAAGAAGGCACACTATTTTTGCTGACTATGCACCCTCACGTGACGGGGCACCGATCGCGCATAGTGGCTCTTGAGGGCCTGATCGAGCATATCAAAGCAAAGGGCGATGTCTGGTTCGGTACTCACGAAGAGGCTGCGCGTTACGTTCGCCAGCAGGCTGGCATGAACTAGCGCGAAACTGTGGGCTTAACCAGCATGGCTTTGAGAGCGGCGCGTTCCAGTGCTGCGTTGCTCCTAATGCGAGACAAGTGACAAAGTAAAAAGACCGAAGTGGGTGCGCATTCGCCCCGTTTGCGAGCAACAACAGCCTAGCCTTAATAAATGGCCCAAGCGCTTGGAATTTTCGGTTTCACTCTCTATGATTCGAAGTAATCGTTCGCTCCTCCTATCGTCGCTACCTTAAAGAGCAATCCTATGCTTAGAAAAATATGCCTGTCATGCCTCCTTCTCTGCGTACTCCCCAATTCAAACGCGCA
>Ga0209308_10002189_pt1 | contig 17165 bp, 8 predicted proteins | sample COGITO_mtgs_1204_3_FD_184806 | JGI IMG/M metagenome (GOLD analysis project Ga0209308, IMG submission 184806) | Pelagic marine microbial communities from North Sea - COGITO_mtgs_120405 (SPAdes) (version 2) | ecosystem: Environmental > Aquatic > Marine > Epipelagic ...
AACGATTTAATCGCGAACAATCCCCACGAGAACGAAGAAGAGGAGGAACAGGAGAAGAGAAACAACAGAACGAGATTAGCAGCGGCGAGAAGTAATCATCATCATCAGCAGCAGCATCCGGCGATGATGGATAATAATAATAATAATAATAAAAACCATAAAGTCGTCGAAGCGGCGCTGGAGCTTCCACCACCACAAATACAACAACAACAACAACAGCAGCAGCAAATGTTTCATCAAACCGCGCACCCATCACAACAACATCATCATCAACAACAACAACAACATCATCAACATCATCAACAACAACAACAACAACAACAACAACAACAGCAGCAAATGATGATGTATACTAATCCTCACCAGCCAGCGCGGCACGGAACGTATCAGCAGCAGCAGCAGCAGCAACAACCAAACCACCTTCATCAAGGAAATCTAGGAGAAGCTCTTCCTCAAGCACCTGCGGCTGGACTTCACCGGGGAAATATTGGTACTGGAGGGAGGCACGAAAACAACATGGAATACACGGCGGCGCAACAGTTGTCGCAGTTACAAAACATCCACCCGAACGCGATCGACGCGCAATCGTTGCTAGCGTTGGCAATACAAAACCAAGAGGTAGAGTCGAACCTCGTCAGGCGTCAGACGCAAAGACTCCCATCAGGGTGGAGGAAATCGGCCAACTGCGTCAAGTGCTCGAAACCGGCGCCGGTTGGTTTTCGGTACAAAGTCAAAGACTCTCCTGGGAATTTTTACTGCAAAACGTGTTACAACGCGCAAAATACAAAGATGAAGAGAGACACGTGCACGTCCTGTCACGTCACGAAAGATTCTTTGACGTGGTTTAAGTCGAAAAAGACGCCCGGGGGGGCGACGTTGTGTCAAAAGTGCTACACCTCGGAGATGAACGCGCGAGCGATTACGTGCAGTAACTGTCAAAGTGATAAAACGACGAACGCGTGGGTTCGCTCGAAGACAGATAAGAGGAAATACTTGTGTCAGCAGTGCTATCGCAAAGAGAAAGGAAAGAAAACGGTATCGAAATGTGGAGAGTGTAATTGCGATGTCGAGGTTGGTGGGTGTAGGAAATCCAAGTTGCAGAAAATGAAGCACTTGTGTGGCGCGTGCTTCGAGAACGAGCAATCTCTCATTAAGCAGAAGCCATGCACGGCTTGCGATGGGAAATTGGACCCGGACAATTTGAGGAAATCTAAGGTGGATAAATCAAATTATTTGTGCAATAAGTGTTATCTGAAAGAATTAAATTCGATGGTGAATAAACAGTGCGGGAAGTGCGGCACGAAAGAGTCGCCTGGGAGTTGGAGCAAATCTCGAACAAATCAAGGAGTGGATTACTGTTCGCAGTGTTTTTCCAAGGAGAGAGCAGAGTTAAAGAAAGCCCAAAAGCAAGAGGAAGTAAATAAAGCAGCGGCGGCGGCGGCGAACAATGCCACGGATGCGATGCAAGTAGGAGTTGAGGCGGGCGCGAGTACTCCCAATCGCAGCATCGAGCAGGCGGAGAATAGCACCCCCCCCTCGACGCGGGGCGGAAGGAATGCACGCAACAAGAAGTGATCATTAGAGAGCAAAAAAGCTAACAAACGCATATACAATTTAGAATCTCAATATTGGAAAATACGGATTTATATACGCGCTTAATTTTTACTACTCGTACACTGTTTTGGCTGCGATTTCTAAATCTTCACGCTACTTTCTCAACACTCGAATGCATTCTCCTTCGTCGGCGTCTAAATTTGAAGCAATTATTCTAAACTTATTACCAATGAGTTCTTGATCCATTCGCGCGACTTGAACAGGTTGCGTTTTCCACTCGTCGGCGTGACTTTTGTCGGAGAAGAAAAATACCACGTGATTCGCCGTAATCTCGAGCCCAGCATCCACGTCAATACGTAGCTTCTTCTTGTTGTCTTCTTCTCCTTCTTCTTCCTTTTCTTCTTCTTCTCTCTTCTTCTCATCTGCATCATCAACGAATAGCTCGCATGATTTCCACAGAAATATGGTTTGCTCTTCCTCAATCGTGGAATATCGATGACCAAGTTCATCTAACAAATCACATTTGAACGATTGATAGCAATATCCCGGGCTATTACTTTCCACTGACTTCGCACACAGGAGAACGTTTGCTTTTGTCAAATTTAAGCCGCAGACGTTATCACCTAAAGGCGCTCGCGAGCTCCAGAACTCGGATATATTTGCCAGAGCTATATGAAGCCATATCTTCTTCTCTCTGCACGTCTCTTGCTTTGTTTCTATCAAAGTTTCCTTCTGTTTTTTCATCGTCATCTCCTTCTTCTTCTCCTTTTCCTTATCCCCACAACCAGAAACCTTCACATCGAATGCCAAACAATCGTCTGCTATTCTTGCCTCTACTTGTATCGGTATTTCTTCTGACGCAGATAATGGAATCGGGCATTCTAGAGGCGCAATTACTTGGCGCCAATGTCTACGATAACTTTGCGCGGGGAAAGTATTCAATCTAAAGGCTCCTGAGCCATCCAAATCGCACTCCCAAAACATTGCGACGGCGTTAATCTCGAGACCTAACGATCGAAGACTACTACTACTACTACTACTGCTGCTGCTACAACAACAACAACAGCGCACTACTTCTGTCCGACCCCAATCCTTATCGTTCGTGAAATCAATCTCGAATACTTGGATGTGTTTTGAAATTGCTCTTATTCGCCCTCTCTTTTCGAGCGAGTCAAAGTGACATTGTACGTCCAAACGCGAAAATCCATCGGAGGTTATCGCTTCGCCGAACAAAGCAGCTCTTCCTTTTTTCACGTCAACATCGAGCATCGACTCCTCCGCGTGTAAAAGTTGAACCCATATTTTAGCGGAACTTGGAACGATACTGAAATGATCTCTCCTCAATAACTCCCTCGAGAACACGTCTTTCAAGACCATCAACCACCCTTCGCCGAGGAGCGCAGAATCGAGGAGTTCTGATATCAAAACGTCCAGTTCGTGCTTTGCTATCGCATCCACGTCTTCGCTCCTCGTATGAAACATCTGAATCGAACTCGTTTCAGGTATTTTCTTTTCTCTCACGTTATCTCTCACGACTCGCTCTCCTACGAGAAACATTGGTAAAAACATCTCACACGAGTAAATTCTAACTGTAACTCCCGTTTTTGTTGCCGCTCTCGCGGCGAATAAAGAGAGCAACCCGGTGCCACTGCCGACGTCAAAAACATGCAAAACCACACCACCATTTGCCGCGTTGCGCTTCTTTACCGACGTTATCTTCTCCGTGCTGTTTTCAATCGCTCGTTGAAACATCGCGTTTCTTTTCGTATCGTTCAACATATCTAACCAAGTCGTTGAATCGGCCAACGTCTTCGCGATTTTCTTGACGTGTTGTTCGTTCTTCCTCCCGAAGAAGCCGCCATTTTCTCCTCCTTCCTCTTCTTTGTTCTCGTCGTCGCTCGCGGAGACGGCAACCCACTCGCCGTGTTTGTCGAGACAAAACTGCATGTCTGTATGTTTTTTATTTCTTCATTTTGTGTTGTATTTATTTCTGTCGCATCTGCTCTTCTGGCAATTCTATTTGACTTGATTCATATGGATAAATAATCTTAAATACTTAAATGGTACGAGTAGCATAAGAACTAAGGTACTATAGTATCTAGTAGTAGTAAATTACAACGTATATGCGCATCTTGGCTAATGCTGCTTGATTCTTCTCTTCCTCGCAAAGGCCTCTCGACGTTGCTTTTCGAGGGTCAAGACGATACTGATTTGTAAATACATCAGAACGACAAAGACGAACTTAAAAAAGGAAGACCACGTATACCAGTTGCCGCTGAAGATGCCCAGATTTAACGAACCACTGTTTCCCTTACACGTCACGACTGAAGAATCACCACTGACGTCGATAATACCATATTCCTCTGTTCCAACGTACCATTCTAATGCTCGAGGTATGATGAAAGCGTTCGTCAATACAATCATAACCTCTCGTTCAAAACGAACCGACAAGAGCACCGCGCATAATCGAAACATGATGACCACGACAAACTCTGGTGATTCTGCCACTTTCAGGGCTGGTGCCACGCTGGCTGATAATTTAAGAACAGCGATGAAGGACTCGCGACTGTGACAATAGACGCGAGGAAGAAAGATGGCGATTAGTGACGTTCCCACGAGCACTGATGAGGAGAACACTTTTAAAAGAAAAAGAGCGCTGACGCGCCTCTCATAACCTGTTATTCTCATGGTATCTTCGGTCACGTCACAGTTTGTGAACATAGATAAGGCATACCAATCGAATGAATGACCCCATTTCAAATACTTACGATAAAGTTCAGATCCCCATATGAGATATAGATAGCCAAAGATGGCGATATCGTAAGGTCTTCGAAAATTTGAGTTTTCAAGGACGTACGCACCCTCGTCTCTCGGATTCGGAAACGCAAAGTAAGCCTTGGCATGCAAGGATTTTCTTTGCTCAGAAATGAACTTGAAAAACCGGTTGCGACGGTTGAGACTTTTATGACGGACATCATCTTCTTCGTCGCTATCGAAAGCTCCTACTTCTTCGCGAATATCTTTGATGAACTTTTCATCTTCCCCGGGCGGAAGCGGGGGCGACGTCATCCAACTTATCTTCATCCAATTGACGCCGTATTTCGCCGCAAACTTACGCCGAAATCGTGCTTCGACCAAGAATGAGACGACCAAATTCAAGCCTATCGATCCCATAGACAAAATTCTGTTGCACCCGTTTCTGTCCAAATCTTCAACCACGGTCGAGAATGTCAAATCTGCGGCTTGGCCCTCAAATATTTTAAGCATTCGAGCGAATGGAAAGAAGTAGTTCATCATTGTCACAAACGCGTGTCTTTCAAATCGACATCCATACACGCAAGCTGACGAACGCATGAACATTACCCTGGCAATTGACACCGGAGCTGTTTCGTTTGCAGAACGAAGCGACCACATTAATGGACTCATATATCGAACCAGCATGGTGATGCTTTCTCGGTGTCGCGTGTAAAATTTCGGATACACGAGGAGCGCAAAAATGGCTCCTGGAAACGTCAGCACGCCGATCATCCTCGAGATGTAAAAGCACAAACTCGACGATTCGCCCATGCGGAAGAAAGTGAACACGAAATCCGAAAATGTCCCGTCCGAAAATTTGATCCTTCGAGCGCAAATGACCGAAAATATGAGCAAAAACGCGACGAGATCGACGCGTTTTCGATAGAAGGAATTTTCAAGAACGTATGCTTTTTCAATCAACGGATCTTCAAAAGCAAGCATCGATTTGTACTTCAAAGAAGCGAGTGCATTACTCAACTTACCGAAAATTTTGCGGATCGATTGAGGGACGTAGCCTCGTCCCTGGCCACTATCATAACTTGACAACAGCTCCACGAAAAACGAATCCGCGCCAGACTGGATTGGCGAGTCGAAAGATTTGTCCATGCTGTCTGCGCCGTTATAACTTTCGAGCAATTTGCAGTCTCTCTCAATAGCTAACGAGAAAAGCTTCAAGAAGCACGCTTTGTGCTGCAGTAGCATGTTTGTTATTTCAAGCAACCGGACTGTGGCAACTTTTCGAGCTTCTTCGAGCTCATTTTGTGAAACAGTTGTGCTGATTTCAGTCAGGCTTTCGAAAACCAAATCTGAAGCGCGAGCGAATATCGCTTGGCTCTGGTTTTCCAGCTCCTCAACGTGGTCGATTGCAGGTGCATGATCGGGAGCGGTATACGCCCCGCTCTTTACTTTGGACACGAATTCCTTCACTGCGAGGCATACTGCATTCGAGGCAATCAAGAGCGGATCGTCCAAAACTTTTGTGATGGCTTTCGAAAGATTCGAGCTTTGCGCCAAAACTGCGCAGTCTCTCGGCGAGAATCCGCTCGAGTTTCGCGACGTGAACCAAGATTCTATGGAGGATACTATGGACAAAAAATCAAGCACCATGTTCGTGTTCCCATTCATCGCGGCAATATGCAAAGCCGTATCTCTCGTCTCTTTGTTGCCGACGGTTGAAACCGTACCGAACAAGTTCTTTTCTCCGCCCAAGGCGATGACTTCGCGAACGATTTCCACTGAATCAGACAACGTCGCCGCGTACACATATGTTTTATACACTCCGTCCGCAGCTGCCAAAGACCGTGCATTTTCCAACATCTGAACTTGTGGTTTTAGCAATCGCTTAGAAAGCTTAGGGAATCCGTTTCTCAAAGCCCACAAAGTTATATCCTTTTGTACTAAGCAAAAATTTGGGTTCGTGAACGATCGCACGTCACCATCCTTGACTAGACACGCGCCGACGTATCGCTTAAAAGTGTAGCAAAATTCGGAGGACAGCGCATGCACTTCATCCATCGCTTCTTTCAGTTCTTGCGCGAGATCAATATCAGGCGTCAAGAGGATAATGATTGGATCACATAGTGCAGAACCTGCGAATTCGTGTCCTTCTGGCCACATCAGATTGATTGTCATCAGACCTTCCGCGTAATCGAGAGGTACCGATACGTACACGTAATTTGACTGTGAGTTTTGCAATACATCCGGCCGCTCCTGTTGCTGATTACTTTCGCTACTACTCTGATTCAAGCGCGTCGTTGTTTTTCTCGTCGATGCTTCCGTTACTGGAGAATTACCACCGAAACGAGCGATTACACTTCCTCTTTCCACTTGTCCGTTGATACGCACGACAGCTACGACGTCTGGAGGAACGCCTGTGACAATCAAAGTATTTTCATTCTCGCACGAATTTAAAATGTCCGGATTTGTACACATCACGTGTTTGGCCGAACGACAGTCGTGCTTTTTACGAATTTTAGTGCTCAATTCCCATTCGCCATTTCTTCGTCGCGTTCGCACCGCACCAATGATTACATCTATATCCACATCGTCCAAACCTCCATCGTCCGTATCGATGGCGTAACTGGCCAATTCTTTTGCAACTTCTTTGTCTGACGTTCCTCGTCGATTTCTCAAAAACGAATGACGTGACGTCATTGGTGGGATCAGTGTATCCACGTTCAACTTCGTGCATCCTGGTTCCGCGGTGAATTCTAATCTCGCCGGCGGATGCCCAGATTTCTCTGCGAAATAATTTTTGACGCCTTCGCCGATGGAAGCGCTCAAATCGTGAGGTTGTTTGTTATGAATCTTAATTTCTGCAGCGAGCGTGATAAAAGCCTCGTTGTCGAGATGCATTAATCGATCGTAACCTTCACTTCGCGTATACGACGCGTTGATTATCTCCCTTCTTCGTCTTTCCTCCGCATTTGTCGAAGGATCAAAATTTTCGGGCAGATGGTTCAGCAACATTTGCGCGCACTGTAAGCGTATAACTCTGAGCTTTGACACGCTGAGGGTTTTTTGATCTATTTGGGTTCCTTGTGATTGTTGCTGAACTTCTTCATTTCTTTCTTTGATTGTCATTCTTTCTTTCCTTTCTTTCTTCCTTGTGCCTTGATGCCAACTTGCACCGAGCAACGTGAGTGCATCGCGGATTCGCCGTTGACGAGTCAACTCATTCGAGGGAAGTACCGAAGAAACTTCGCGTTTATTATTATCAGTATTCGTTGCCGAATCGGAGTTTGCCCCTCCATTTGGCGCTGCTTCACCAGTTCCCGCTTGCGACATAATCATTCGATCGTACATGGCCAACGTATTTAATGCGCTCTCTTGCGCACTCGCCGGTACTCGCTTGAACGCCAATCTATTCAAGGAACGTAAACACGCTCTCCGACCTTCCTCGAAATTACCCACGTTGTGAAATTTCGTGCACTTTTGACAAAATCGACACAATTCGTTGTTAAACATCACTTCATCCGCTTTCAAATGAAACACGCACACCTTGACGCGAATTGAATACAAAGACAAGCACTCCTCATCGCACCCATTCACTTTGCAAAAAACTTTGTGCTTGATGACTCTATACTTTGTCCCATTCGCTGCCTCGCTTCTTAATTTGACCGGGACAAAACCGGTCGTTGCGAGTGCTGCTGCGGCGATGCTCGTTCTCGCGCCGTCGTCTGCGGTACCATCCGCCGAATCGGTCGTAAAGTTCTTTTCTTCTTTTCGTCGTTTTTCGAGATACTTATTCTTGTCTCCCTCTTTCTCTTCACTCGTTCTCACCATCGGTCGAAAGCGAGGCGAGTTGCGCAAGTCATTCACGTCCGCTTCTTCTTCTTCTTCTTCTTCTTCATCGTCGTCGTCGTTGGAGCCATCTTCCGTCCCCATCGTTTGTTTCCTCTTCAAACCTCCTCCTCTTCCTCCGACTCGTTTTTTCCCAGTCTTTAGAGTTGTGAGTGTTGTTATTTTTTTCCCAATGGCTTTGTCCGAGTCCCATTTGAATTCTTCGAGCGCCCAAGCAGCATCTTTCTCGTTCTCGTTCAGCGGTAGTATTCTCTCTCGTTCTTCTTCTTCTTCTTCTTCTTCTTCTTCTTCTTTTGTGTTGTTAGTATTGTCATCGTTATTGACGATGCTTTCGACGTTCGTATTTGTCGTCGTCGCCATCTTTTGTCTTCTTCTTCTTCTTCTTCTTCAATAATACTACTACGAGTTAAATGTCGGAGCGCGAAGCGTTGTACGGAACAAAACTCAGACAAAACAGAAGAGAAGATCCGTCCTCCGTCTTTTAAAAACCTCGTTGATTTTCTCCCTCTCTCTCTCTCTCTTTTGACGGCGACGATTCAGACAAACTGATGATATTAAACTCGGCAGAAGAGCTTCTTTCACACTTCTTTCGATCTTTTGTTTGCGTCGTCGTGCTTTGTTGTTGTTGTTGTTGTTGTTGTGTGTGTGTGCTCTCTTTTTCTCTCGAAGATGATGATGACGCGCGCGCAGAGGGTCGAAGAAAGAGCGGGTGTTTATTAAGCCGCAAAAGAAGGAAAAAGAGAGAAAAAGAGAGAAAAAGAGAGGGAAACAAGATTTAATTGGCCAGAGAGCCCCTTCACTGAGAGAAAGATTCCCTTCTTCTTGGAGGAGAAATCTTTTTTTTTCTCTTTTTTGTCCTCCGTTTTCTTTTTCTTGCCAGAACTCTTCGACGAACGAACTCTTCTTCTTCTTCTCGAGAGAGAGTATCATCATCAAAAGACCACAGAAGAAGAAGAGTCCACTCTCTCTCTCACACAACAGAAGAGAGAACACCTTGAACACCAAGAACACAACAACAGAAGAGAGAGAGAGAGAGAAACGCATCACATGAACAACAACAACGACGACAGAAAAGAAGAAGAACAAAAAGAAGACAAAGCACCGTTCGACGAGGATTACGAACACTTACTGTTACGAAGAGAACAAAGAGGCGACGGAGCGGCATCGTCCAGCGACGAAGACGAGAAACAGAAGAGAAACGACGACGGCGACATTAGTAGCGACGAAGAGAGGAGTTCCGAGGATGACGACGACGACGAGGATACGGAGGAAGACGACAACGTAAACGACGCGTTACGACGGAAGAAGAAGGTATCGAAAGTGAGACGACGGAAAGATAAGGAGAACAACGTGTCGTTGACCTCGACGCCGACGCCGAGAAGACGAGGCGCAGAGGATAATACTACTACTACTACTAACAACAATAGTAATAACGAGAAGAAGATAATATCAAACAACACAAACAAGAACGACCTAGAAGAAGAAGAACAAGACGAAGGAGATGACCCGTACGAGTTGACAAAGTTTGTAGTCTGTGGAAATCTGTTCGAAGTGAAGAAGAAATACGTCCCGATTAAACCTATAGGCAAAGGCGCGTACGGCATCGTCTGTTCGGCGAAGGACGAAAAGCAAAACACAAAGGTGGCGATTAAGAAAATAACGAACGCGTTTGAGAACGTGGTGGACGCGAAACGAACGCTGAGAGAGATTAAACTTTTAAGGCATTTGAGGCACGAAAACGTCGTTCCCATTACTGATTGCATGCTTCCCTCGAAAGAAGAGGAGTATAATTTCAACGACGTGTACGTCATGTACGAGTTGATGGATACGGATTTACATCAAATCATTCGCTCGGACCAACCGTTAACGGACGACCACTGCCAATACTTCATTTACCAGTTATTAAGAGGATTGAAGTATATTCACAGCGCGGACGTCTTACACAGAGATTTGAAACCGTCTAACTTGTTGCTAAACGCCAACTGCGACTTGAAAATTTGCGATTTTGGTTTAGCGCGAACAAACACGCAAGATAAAAACCGAGATTTCATGACAGAATACGTCGTAACGAGATGGTATCGCGCGCCTGAATTGTTGTTATCGTGCGCAGAATATACCGTCGCCATTGATGTGTGGTCTTGCGGGTGCATTTTAGCTGAATTACTGGGTAGAAAACCGTTATTTCCGGGGAAAGATTACGTCCATCAGTTGAATCTGATTACCAAAGTCATCGGCACCCCGGACGAGCAGGATTTATATTTCGTGACTTCGGATAAAGCCAGACGATATTTACGTCAACTTCCGTATTCTAAACCGATGGATTTTAAACGATTATACCCGGAAGCGAACCCGTTAGCGTGCGATTTAATTGAAAAGATGCTCATCTTTAACCCGGAAAAGCGCATCAACGTCGAGGAGTGTTTAAAGCACCCGTACTTGGCGTCGTTACACGACACGAACGACGAACCAGTAGCGAACGCGCCGTTCACGTTCGCGTTCGAGCAACACAACGGAGGCGAAATGTCCGAGGAGACGGTGAGAAGACTCATCTTTCAAGAGTTGAAACAACTCGACGAGGAGATTAACTTTCCTCTGCTGCGCAATACGCACGCCGACGCTTTAGAGGAAAGATTGCAAACCATGAGAGTTTAATAATAATAAACTATTTCTACTACTACTAATAACGAGAAAGAGAGAGAAAGGTGTGTGTGTGAGAGAGAGAATGAGCGTGAAACTACTAATACTTTTCCTGCTACTTATAATACACTAATACATTTGCGAACAAAAATTCTCTAACACCCCAAACACCTCCCAGACAAAAAAGGCCGCGCCACTTTCCGTTTCTGATTGATTTCCACTTCACTTCTCAAACACACAAAAGATACAGTCGTCGTCAACACCCTCTGTATCTTCTCGAAGCAATAGTAGTAGTGTGTTGTTATTAATTCATCGCGATGAATCAATACGACGAAGGAGAGTCCGAGAGGCTCATCGTCCCTTCTTCCTCCTCCTCTTCGTCTTCATCTTCTTCAGCGGGGAAATTTTCATCGTCGATGATGAGAAAAGTCAGCATCGGCGCGTCTTTGGGCGCGCTCGCGCTGTTTGCGACCAGCGCGTCGTCGTCATCTGATGCCGTTTCACGTCATTCTCCCTTAAAACTCGGTGAAGGAGCGACAAATAGTGCCGCTGTGAATCATCAGCAAGGAGGAAAGAAAGTGTTCACGTTGCACACCTCCTGTTCACCTCTGTTGCAACAAAAGGACAACAACGCTTTGCCGTTCCCAATGCAAGATAACTGGAAATACATCGGCGCGAAGTTGATCACGAAGAGCATGAGCGAGGAATTCGATTTCGACCAGGCGAAGGAAATGCGAATGACGACGTGCGGGACCTTCGAGGTTGAACACGAACAGATGAAACCGAACGAACAGTTTGGGTTTTACTTGTACCCGAAACCGCGACCGACCAATGACGAGGAAGACGATGGGTCGCCGTCGTTAGGATACGATTCGTGGACTACGTTCCACTCGAGTGGTGAAACGGACTCGTTCGTAGGCCGTTTAGGCAACGAAGAGAAGGAAGAATTGTCCGCGGCGATTACGAAAAAGATCAACACGGGCAAGTATCGCGCGGTGTCCGAGTTGGCTTGCGAAAACGTGTCGCCGCACGAAGAAGACCAGTGCCCAGCTTCGAGAAAAGGAAAGATTGGCAAGATTGTTACTCTGGGTGACGATGAAAAGAATGATTCGAACGATGTCGCGAACGCATCCATGTCCAAATGCACCGGTCAATTCACGCACGGCATTTCGGAAAGGACCGGAGGAGTGAAGAACGTCCTGTACAACCGAGTATTCGACGGGAAGACGTTGAGTTACGTCTGGGGGTCGTGTGCGCACACGTGCGAGAACGCGGACCAGCCGCACCGCACGCAGGTCTCGGCTGGGTGCGACGTGCCGAAATTGTTCGCGGTAAAAGCGAAAATGTCCATTTCTGGTAACGGCATGACTGCGCAAAAGCTGCTCTCCAACGAAAAGCAAAACGCCGCTTTGAAATCAGCCATCGCCGATATTGTCCACGTTCGACCGCAAGACGTGGTCATTAAATCCTTGAAGGACGTCGCGATGTCAGAAGAAGCACTTTTGGGCGAAATGAAGCAGTCCCAAGACGAAGGTTTCGTGGACATTTCTCAATTCGCACAAAGAGTCGCCAAGCTCGAAAATCAACACTCGGAGGTGTACAAAGAAAATCAACAGTTGACGCAATTAAACGTTGAACTTGCGGAGAACAAGAAAGCTTTAGAGGATAAAATCAACAACTGGAAAGCCGAGAATGAAAAGTTGAGGAAAGCAATCGCGGAGAGACAAACGACGTTACACAGTACCAACGCAGATAGCGTGCTTGGTGAAGAAGAAGTCGCTGCCCCGGGCAAATCTATTTCTGCCACTGTCGCTGCTCCGTCGAAGTCTTCTTCTTCCAGTGCAGTTGAAGTTGGATTTGAAATCATCGTGCAAGAGAAAGAGGGAAATGCTGAGACTATTTTGAAGTCTTTGATGTCCACCGCTCCGGAGCGAATGTTGAAAGTGTTGAACAACAGTCGCGGAATTAACATGTTGAAACAAGTCACCTATCTTTCCGCGCCGAAAATTCGTGAAGTCTTGGCAACAGAGTCCACGATAAGTCTCGAAGCTATCCAACGAGTGCCAAAAACAGAGGAACAACTCGTGAAAGAAAAGAGGCAAATCGAAAACGCCAACGATGCGGTCAAAGCGGCGACTTCTGCGTCGCGAGTCGCTGAAATTGAAGCCGAAAGAAAAGTTTCCGAAGAAGTCGAGACGGCGAGAGAACTCGTCGCGCAAGAAAAGATTGGCGCTTCGAACGCGTTCAGAGAAGCGTTTAGAGCGAAAGAATCTGCACTCGCCGAAAAAGATGAGGATAAAAAAGAAGCGCTCGAGGAGGAAGCCGCCAAGCTCGAAGCGAGAGCGGTGAGAGCGCAAGAGGAAGCAGACGTCGCGCAAGACGTTTTGAACGAAGAAACGAAGAAATTACATCGCTCCGGTAACGTTGTCATCTCTTCCTCTTCATCTACTTCGTCTAAGAGCACGGCGGAAGCAAAAGTTGGTCTCCTCGATGCTGCTACTGACGACGACGACAACAATAAAGAATTCAAAGAAATTTTAGAAGAAGTTGAAGAACAAAAAGATGCGCTGGAGGAGAAGAATACCGCCGCAGGCAAGACAAAAGTCGCCTCGTGCAAAGGAAAATCGCCGAATTTTAAAGTGCAAGCCTCGGTTGCCATCTCTGGTGCTGGAATCACCTCTGCGAGTCAGATTTCAACGCATCCAGAGTTCGCGGACTCGTTCTCGAAGACCATCGTCACCCTCACAGGCGCCGACGAAGATCAACTCATGTGGTTAGATCTCTCGACTCGACCGGTAGAAGAAGAAGAAGGAGAGAAAGACAGCAAGAGCTCGAGATTAGGCGCTTGGTTCAGTTCCGTAGCGCTTGGACGTTTCGTTTCCGACGACAGTAACGAAGAACCGGTCGAAGTTACCTTTTCGCTTCTCTCGTGTTCTCGAAGCGGCGCCGAAGATCTCGCCGACAAGTTGTACGGCGTCACTCCGAAAAAGATGCTCGCCGCGGCGACAGAATACGGAGCGGCGATCGACGACATTCAATTCGTTTCTCCGCCGAAGGTTTTACCAGTCGATCAAGACTTTATCGAATCCTACAGCGGGCCGACGGTTGAAGGTAAATCGACTTCCGTGAACGTCAAGCCGCGAGTATTAAAGACGGCGTTGAAAATCGTCAACTCCGAGAAAGAGGCGGAGATGGAGGAAAAAGGCGAGCAATTCGAAGAAGAGGAAGAACGAGACGAAGAAAAGGAGGAGAAAAATAGTAATAGATCATCGTATGATGAGTCTGGCAACGGATCGTTATCGGAGCAGCTTGCGAGCATCCAACGCGATTCGTTGCAATCCATTCAAGCTCATCAAAAACGAGAGATGAGCGTCGCTGACGACGACGACGAAGCGTTTTGAACAAAGAAACGCATTCTGAGTATTTCTGTAGATTGTATTACTGTGTTTTTATGTTAAAATATGTCCATGTTAATTATATATCAAAATTATTTAAGCTTTGGCATTCATTTCTCGTTCCGTGCTGCTACTGTTCGCGCCGTCCTCGGATTTCGCGTCTATCTTTGGCATCGACATCGCCTTCTCTCGATCTTTATATTTGGAATAATTATAATAACACACCGCCACAAAACTAATCCCGTACCCAAAAAGTTGTAACTTTGTGATTGGCGCATCAAACAACGCTGAACTGATGAAAATCAGCAACCAATCTTTGACCACCCCGGCGACGTTCATCGTCAGCGCCGACGTCTTTCCGATTAACAAATACACCGCCATGTTCAACGCGAAAGCCGTGCACGCGTTTAAGAACAAAATGTGCGGTTGACTCGTATTCACTTCCGTGTTTGTGTCTAAATATCTCGGAACTTCTAAAAACGTAAACGGTATCAACAAAAATACAAAGCACGCCGGCGACACGTAATACAACGTCGTTATCGAATTCATCTTCAGCTTTTCCGAGTTTAATATTATTTGTACCAATCCCAATCTAAAGGCTTCCGCGCACACCGACGCCAACTGAATCAACACCCCTAACAAGTGGAAGTTCAACTCCCCGTAAGACGCAATGCACACTCCTAACGTAATCACGAACATGTTCGCCAACCTCGCGTACGTGAACTGTTCGATCCCCATCAAGCACCCGACGGTATACACGCTCGCCGGCATCAACGCTTTCAACATCTGAATAAACGCCACGGATAAGTACACGTACGCGGTGTTCGAGAGCCATAAACTCAGCGCAAACAACGCCCCGACTGGGACGATCTTTTGCACGTACGTCTGCCTGTCCAGATCGTTCGAATTTACCAGCTTAAACACTCGAATGATTAAAAACGCCATACACGAGCAAAAACACATGTGTATCATGGTTAAAGAAATCGGGAACGGGAACCCGAAAAACGATAAGATGTACTTGTTGAATAAAATCACTCCCGAGGAGAGACCGATCCAAGTGGCGACGTAGCCGTACGCGATTAACGCTTCGTTTATTAACGCGGAGCCTGCCATTGGGGCGATCGAAGAGGCGGCCGCTGCGGCTGCTGGTACCACCATCTTTCCTTTTTAACTTTTTTTGTAGATTGCTTCAAGACGAGTTGTGTGGTGGTTTCATTGTATTATTCCCTCGTTCTTTCCTTTTCATTCTCTAAAATCAAACACATCAAACAAAGCTTCTTTTCTTTTTTTTCGCTTTCGAACTTTAAGAACAAGAACAACAAGAACGAGAACAACAAGAACACAACTTCATTCATACGAACAAGAACCAGACGACGACGACGTATAAAATTAGAGAAGAAAAAAACCTCTCTTTAAGACTCTCTGCTTTGAACGCGCTGCTCTGTTGTCTATCTCTGATGTGAGATGAGTCAGTCAAAGTTGGAGTATTTGAAGCGAAACTATCTTCTGAGCGGAGGAGGAGGAGGCAAAGAAGTTAAAGAAGAAGAAAAGAAGGTAAAGAAGAAGAAGAAGAAAAAGACGAATGTGACAAAGAAGAACGAGAGGAAAGAAGAAGGAGTGAAAGTGTACGACGAAGACGAGGACAACTACAATACTACTAATACTAATAATAAAACGGCTTTAGAAGAGGATTTTGAGAATACTCCGGTGATTGTGACCGACGCGCACTACGTGGCGAGGAGTAAACGGGAGGAAGAAGATGAGAAGAAGACAAAGAAGAATTCGTCGAATTCGAATTCAGGGTGGGTGACCGTCGTCGAAGGCGCGAAGGAGGAAGAGGAACCGCATGACGACGATGATGATAATAATAAGAACAACAATAAGAAGACGAAGATGAAAAAGAAAAAACGACCGCACGATTCGGATGGAGAAGAAGAAGAAGAAGAAGAAGAGAAGAAGAAGACAAAGAAGAAGACAAAGAAGCGGAGACAACGACACGACTCGGACGACGATGACGCAGAAGAAAAAGAAGAACCTGCGACGACAAATGATGACGTTAAAACGGAAGTGGTGGAATACGACTCGGACGGAGACGTCATCGTTCGAAAAGTTACCAAAACAACGGAAGCGAAGAGAAGCGAGGAACCGGAACAAAAAGTCGAATACGACTCGGACGGCGACATTATAGTCAAACCGCAACCGCCAGTGAAAGCGACAAAGAACAAAACCGGTTTAGTGTCCGCGTCCGAAATTGTCAAAGAAGCCGAGTTGAGGCGCAAAGAGCAAGAGGAACGCATCGAGAAGATGTCCGCGGAGAAGAGCGGGAAGAATGCGAAAACGTTAGTCAGAGATAAAACCACCGGACGGTTGTTAACGCAAGAAGAAATCGAAGAGAGAACCAAAGGCGCTCAAGAGACGAAGAAGGAACGAGAGAAACCGGTTTGGGGAGGAGGTTTGAAGCAACAACAGATTGAAAATGAAAAAGCGGAGGAGCTGAGGAAAGCGAGCGAGGCGCCGTTCGCTCGTTCGGAAGTAGACGCGACGTGGAACTCGGAGAAAATGAACGAAGTGCGATACGGCGACCCCATGGCGAAGAAAGCGCACGAGAGGCAACAAAAGGAACTTGAAAAGCAACAGAAAAAGCTGAACGTGATGCAAGGCGTGGATAAGAAACTGGCTAAAAAACACGGGTTTAAAGTTCCGCAAGAAATTCCAAAGCACTCGTGGAGGAACAAAGCAGTTGCGGTCGAAAGGAATAGATACGGCATCGAACCCGGAAGACACTGGGACGGCGTCGATCGAGGCACCGGTTTCGAGAAGAAATGGTTGCAGAAGAGCGAACTTAGGAAGCACTTAGAAATAGAAAAGCGAGGAACGAGAAACCTCACCGACACGGTATACGATGAAGACGACTTCAACGAGGATTTAGGCACGTAGGAATTTTTTTAGTTGTTTGAATGTTAGTTTTTATCTCTAGTT
>Ga0209308_10002193_pt1 | contig 17138 bp, 19 predicted proteins | sample COGITO_mtgs_1204_3_FD_184806 | JGI IMG/M metagenome (GOLD analysis project Ga0209308, IMG submission 184806) | Pelagic marine microbial communities from North Sea - COGITO_mtgs_120405 (SPAdes) (version 2) | ecosystem: Environmental > Aquatic > Marine > Epipelagic ...
TTAATAAACCTAAAAAAGGAAACATAGAAGAAATTAAAGTTTCTTTAGAAGAAGCTGAAACAATGTACGAAAAAGGTGACAAACTACATAGTCCGGAAGAAAAAGCACCGGATAAAGTTACAAACTTTCCAAAAAGTGGAGATAATCAAAAAATAAGCTTATCTAACTCACAACATAAACAATTTCCTAGTCACGCTTATGTTAAAGATTTAAAAGAAAACTGGCCAGAGATTTGGAGAAGAGCAGGTACCGGTGGTAATCCTCCTACTTCGTTTACTGGTAATGACGCTTACAACAGATGGACCGCCTACAAAGGTGGAGACAGAAGTGAGTCAGTACTTAACTGGGTTAAGAGAAGAGAACGCTTTATGAATCGTCACAAGAAAAATAACAGACTTAACGGAACTATTGCTGTTATGAAATGGGGCGGTGTAACTGCTGGTGGTGTTTCACAAATGAAGTCAATTGTTAATGATTATAAAAAAGTTATAAGAGAGCGTAGAAAAAAATCTCTTAATATAGCAGAAGAGTATTTGTTAAAAGCAGTATCTGAAAGAGTCAGAACCGCTCTTACTAATAAAGTAGAAGACCATAACTCTAAGAATCCTAAACATAGAGCAACACTAAGAATGCTTATTGCAGTCTTTAATAGAGGTGTTGGTGCATATAGAACTAACCCGGGTTCAGTCAGAGGTAATGTTACATCTGCTGACCAGTGGGCCATGGCCAGAGTTAACGGTTTTTTGAGAGCATTAAGAACAGGTAAGTTTAGAAGAAAACCTTATGACCAAGATTTACTGCCAAGCTCTCATCCTTTATCTTCTAAAAAATCTGGAAACAAAGCAGAATCAGTTAGAGTAGGTCAAGCTGTCAGTTGGTCAATCAACAAAGACCCAGACCCACCATCAATTGTTCATGGTATTGTTACATCAGTAAACGATGAAGATGCGACTATTATGGTATGGGCTCGTTTAGAAAATGGTGACCATAAAAGAACAGATAGAAGCGTAAAAGTAGAGATTTCAAAACTCAGAATAATATCAGATTTTAGAAAATAAAAAACTAAATCCACAAAACATAGTATAAAATAGTTAAGACGCACATCTGAATAATCTATTGTACAATTTAAGATTGAAGGATGTATGAATAACGAATCTAAAAATATTGATATAGAGTTGAAAGATGACTCTGGTCAAGTCGAAGCAGTTTTCAGTTTGTTCAACTCCCTTGACAGCGATGGAGATGTTGTTGTACCGGGAGCTGTCAAATCTGGTTTTAAAAATAATCAAGTACCTATGGTTTGGTCACATAAATGGGACATGCCAATTGGAAAAGGTACAATCGCACAAGATGATGATAAAGCCGTATTTAAAGGCGAGTTTTTTATGGATACAGAATCCGGTAAAGAAGCTTATAATCTTGTAAAAAATATGGGTGACATGCAACAATGGTCATTTGGATATAAAGTAAATGATTCAGAGTATGCAAAAGCAGATGATAACAGTACAAATGCTAGATACCTAAAAGATTTAACTGTTTATGAAGTTTCACCAGTTCTTGTTGGAGCTAATCAAGATACTTACACTCTTGCTATTAAATCCAATACAGAACTTCTTAAAGAAATAACAGAACAAAAAGGTGAGGTTCAAGAAGAAGAATCTACATCTTGTGCTTGTTGTTCAGATAAGAAGTCTTACGAAGATGAAGAGCAAGAAATGAAATCTTGCAAATATCATGAGGGTGGTCCTTGTGTAAAGATGGAAGAGGATAAAAAAGAAATGAAAAGTGAAGAAGATTTAGAGATTTCAGAAGGAAGCAAACCTTTCTCTGATGAAGTCAAAGATGTGCTTGCCGCATTGGATGACTTAGTCGCAAGAGCTAAAGCAATAGCTATGCTCCGAGACGAAGATGGTAGGAAATTAGGCGTTAAAGCCACCGAAGCATTGCGTTCAGTCGCAGACGACTTAAATGACGCATGGACCGAGATTGATGAGTTCATCGGAACTGTTGGTACAGAAGGTGCTTTGGAGTTAGAAATAGAAGAAGAACTTGTGGAAGATGAACAAGCTGAATCTGAAGAGGTAGCTGAGGCTTCAACTGATACTATTGATGTTGAAACTGAAGTCGAAGAAGTTACTGAGGAAGAAGCACCAGCAGAGGAATCTGTTGATGCTGAACCGGAAGATGAAGTTGCAGAAGAAGAAACTCCAGAAGATAACACTGATTCATCTGACGATGAGGAATTTGACGCAGAGTGGGCAAGAGCTCAGCAGATTATCGCTGAATCTCTAGTCGAAGAAATAGAAGAAGTATAAGCAATATAGATTGGAGAATCTAAAAAATGGGTAAAATTAACGAACTCATGGACCAAGTTGCTGCTAAGAGAACAGAACTTAAATCTGTCTTTGAAGCTAACGAAGACGGCAAGTACACCTCTGAACAAAAAGAGGAAATTAAGTCAAGAAATGACGAACTTGCTGAACTCGTAGAAGACCTTTCAATTGAGAAGAAAAAAGCTCAAAACGAAAAGGCTCTTTCAGAAGATTCAAAGCCAGTAGCTGAAATGCCACAAGCTGGTGTATCAGCAGAAGTAAAATCTGTTGGCGAGCAATTTACAGACACAGATGCATATAAAAATTATATGTCTAACGGTGTCAAAGGTGTTGACTCAAAAGTTGAGACAAAAACATCATTAACAACTACAGGATATCCACCGGAAGTCTTAAGACAACCTGGAATCTTGGAGACCGCTCTTAGAGACCCAAATGCTGTTATATCATTATTTGATGTAATCAACAGTGACCAAAATGCTTTCTCATACCTTGAGGAAACAACCTTCACAAACAATGCAGCTGAAGCTGCTGAAGGTGCCGCAGTTGGTGAAGCAGCATTAGCTTTCACAGAGCAAACAGAAGCAATCCGTAAAATGGGTATTTTCATCCCAGTTACAGATGAATTATTAGCAGACGAATCTGGTATTCAAGGTTACTTGAACTCTAGACTTCAAACAATGATTAGACTTCGTATGGACAGCCAACTCCTTAGTGGAGACGGTACTGCTCCAAACTTAGAAGGAATCTTAGACGCTGGTAAAACATCCGTTGGCTCAACTGACTTTAGCTCCTATGCAGGAACTTTAGGTAAAATTGGTGCTATTTACGGTGCAATTACCGACATTCGTGTCAACGCATTCACAGAACCAGATGCAATTATTATGCATCCTAATGACTGGAATGATGTTGTTACAGCAGTAGGTGCAGACTTTGCAGGTACAGATTCAGCAGGTTATGCAGAAAAGTCACCACTTTTCGTAGCAGCTGGTGGAATGGGCGCAGGTCCTTCCGCACAAATCTGGGGACTAAAAGTCGTTCCTACAACCGCAATTGCCGCAGGTACAGTACTTGTTGGTAAATTCGGTGGTGGCGAAGCAGCTAATGTCGTTATGAGACAAGGTATGGAAGTAGCCGTATCTGACTCACATAGCGATTTCTTTACAAAGAATCAATTAGCAATCAGAGCTACAATGAGAGTCGGTTTCCCTGTTTACAGAGAAGCAGCTTTCCACAAAATCACTAACTTCTAAAGTTAGCTAGATTTATACTTAAGAGCGGGATTAAACCCGCTCTTTTGTTTTTATAAGGTAGAATATAAACATTATGTCAGAATATATTAAACCACAAAAAAGCATTTGGAAAATGAAAGATGGTTCTATTTGGGAAGGTCCTTTATCCGAACTTCCTAAATCTGGAGCTTCTCTCATTGCTAAAGCAGGTAAAGAATATCCTACTGAATGGCTCAAAGAGCAAGGTTGGGGTAAAGTGGAGAAGAAAAAAGAATCTGCTCCTAAGAAAAAATCTGCTAAAAAAGCACCAGAAACCAAAGCTGTTAAACCAGAAGATACAGAAGACAAGTAAGGAGTCCTAAATGGCTCTCTGTAGCGTTAGTGATGTGCAACAGTTTCTTCAAGTTGATTTAAACTCAACTGTTGAAGCATCAGTCACAAATACTTTTATACCTTATGTTGATGCCGCTATTAAGCGTTACTTAGGTCATGATGTCGAACAAGCCACATATACGGAAGTGTTTGACGGCGCAGAACAACAAGATTTATTTCTTAGACATATTCCTATTGCTTCTATAACCACTGTTACTGAAGACAGTAATACATTAGTATCTGGTAATGAAAAAGATTATGTTCATTACGATAACGGTAGATTAAGAAGGATTGTAGTTCGTTGGTCTGGTATAAAACCTAAAAATATTTCAGTTACTTATGTTGGTGGTTATCAATCAGCAGATATTCCAGAACAAATAAAACAAACTTCCGCAAGAGCTTCTGGTAGATTACTTTTAACTTCTTTACAAAATTCGGCTAAAGCTGACACAGGTCAAATCTCAAGTCATTTATCAGATAATACAACACCTACTAATTTTGACATTGCTCTGTCTGAAAGAATTGGAGACTATGATGTAGCTTTTGCAGATGTGGTAGTTCAAAACTTACAACCTGTTTTAACCAATGCAGACATGGCGATATTAAACCCATTTAAAAGCAGATTCTTTGTATAATAGAGTATGGTACATAGAAAAGCCCCTTCCCTTGAGGAAGCAAGGGAGCTCTTTCTAGAAGACCCTAATAAAATGCTCCAAGAATGGGCAGATGAATGGGGGGTCACACATGAAAGAGTTCGTCAATTAAGAATAGAATCCGGCGTACCTCAACGCGGTGCATACAATGAAGAAACTGCTGAAGCAATATTAGAAATTATTAAAACTGGTCGTGGTGGTCTTACTACTCCTAGAACTTATGAAGAACAATCTATTGGGCTAGAAAGATTTAAAACTTGGATGGAAGAAGAAGAAGGATTAGCAGATAAAGTTAATGAAGCTCAAAAAATAGCTGCTAAAAGTTTAAAAGACCCTATTGAAAAAGAATGTAAGTATTGTCGTGAATGGAAACCTGTAGAAGAATATAAAAGAAATCAAAGATATTTAGACGGTCTAACAAGATTTTGTATTGAATGTATAGATATACTTAAACAAAAAAAAGATGATTTAGGTGATGATAAAATGAAGATTTGTTTGTCTTGTAAAAAAGATAAAAAATCCTCACATTTTGCTAAAAACCCAAATTCACCAGATGGGTTAAAGTTATTTTGTAAAGATTGTCACAAAGTTTCTAAAAGAAAAAAAAGACAAAAGAATAGGGTAATAAACAAAGATGCCTAGATATGACTACAAGTGTTTGTCTTGTGATACAAGTTACGAGATAACACATAAAATAACTGAGGAACCAGAAATTATGTGTCCTAAAGATAATGTAATTTGTAAAAGACAAATTGCAAAAAATATCATGTTTGAAACACCTGTTGATGTTGAATGGGAAAAAAACCCAAGTGACCTAACAGAAAAATCTTTTAAACAATTTGAAAAAGCAAAAAAGACAAAATACAGATGGTAAAAGACGAAGGTACTGACGGAATAATAAGTGGTAATAATAAGTATTTTTTTCATTATGAAAGTTATAGCATTATGCCAGACCCAGTACAACCAAAGAACTTTTTGCTTGCAATGTATATACCTATCAGAGATTTAACCTTCGATAGACCAGCACAGAAACAATTACTACCTATACATCCTAACTGCAATATATTAGATTATGATAACAAGGTTGCAAATAATATAATAAAATCTGTTAAACAAGAATACGGGGAAAAAGGAACATTCCATATAAAATCACAAGGAATAAAAATATATTGTAAAGAAGCTGAAATATCAGAATCTCAAAAAAGAGTATCTATAACGATAAACGATAAAGATGTAGAAGGAATTATTGATGGTGCTAATTTATATAATTTACTTAAAGATTTAAGAATAGAAGATATCGCAAAAAACTCTTACATAAAAGTAGAGTGCATTATAGGTCACGATTTATCATTGTCTGATGAATTGGCTAAGACTTTAGATAAAAGACTGTCTATTGATAAAACTTTAGATATTAACAACAAAGAATTAGATTGGTTAACAGAAATAATTGACGATACAGATTATAAAGATGTATTAGATACAGTTGATGTATTAGCAATGATAGACTTGCTAAGAAATAATTATTATGATTCTGAAGTAGATAATCAACCTATATATTCTTACTGGGACAAACAAAAAGTTTTAGAATTGTATAAAGCAAACCCTAAGTCTTTTAAACAATACAGAACAATTGTAAAAGACATACTATATCTATATGACTATATAAATTACAAAACACAAGAAATATGGCCTACTAAAAAAGGTAGCATAGGTAGCTTAGGAATTTCTACTGGTTATAAACAGAAAGGTTACGACTTTCCTATATTAGGAAAAAAAATGGACTATAAACTTCATGATGCAGTTGCTTATATAATCCTTAATGGCTTTCGTTCGTTTGTTATTTTCAACCCAGACGGCACTGCTAGATGGTCTAAAGACTTTTCCAAACTACTATCCTTATATGAAGTAATAGGAATAGAGATAATAAACATTATAAGAGATTACAGTTCTCAAATGGGACATAACCCACACTTGCTAGGAAAAAATAAAATGCTTTACAGCATGGTTTATAAAGAATTTATGATGGGAGACATGCTAAACCAATTTTTATAACATTTTGTTCTAAAATACAAGTATGCCTTTGCGACACAGATTTTTACCAGAAACATGCACTATTCAAAGTGTAAGTGAAACAAACCTTGATGAACGAGGTTTACCCTCAGACGATTGGGCTGATGCTACAATAAATGTCAAATCTAAATTTGAATCGAGAGGTTCTCAAGAAGACAGAGATGGTAGAAATACAACTATAGAAAGTTTTAATGTATATGTAGAAAAAGGCGTATCCGTTGTACCTGGAGATAGGTTAGTTAGAGGTAGCCAATATCATGAAATTCTTATTGTAACTCCTTACTTGGATAGATACGGAGTAGAGTGTTATAAACAACTTCAAACATTAGTTAGGACTTAGTAAATGCTAAGTCGTCTAGATGGTATAACTAGAAAAAACGAAGTTCAAACAGGTAATCGCGACCGTTCTGGTGTATTTCGAGACGCTTTATATTCTTATGGTAAAAGAGCAGGTACTGTTAAAGTTTTACCAGGAGTTAAAAATACAGGCGTCGGAAATTTTTTACAAAATAGTCGAAAAAAAGTTTACCCTGTAGCTAGAAGCTTAGGTAACTTTCAAGCAATTAAAGCAGGAAATTTTCTTGCTGGTTCTATAGGTCGTTTAGGTAGAATTGGTACAGGTGCTATATCTGGTCGATTAATTGACCGTGCAGTTAGACCAATGAATTTATCGCCTTTTTTTGCAAGACAAGCTCGTGTTGCTTTAGGTAAACAGTTATCAAGAGATACAAAACTAGATAGAGCTTTTAAAGATATTGTAGATTTAACAATAACAGGAAAAGTTAGAATTAATCAAAAAGCTGCTAACGATGCAGTAAAAAGAAACACTGAAATACACAAAGAAGCACAATTACTTTTAAATATGATTGATGTAAAACTTCGTGCATATGCTCCAGATGTATCTTCTGGTCAATATATGCTTGGAACAGAAGACAACAGATTTAGTGAAGGCAAAAAAATATTAAATGAATCTGCAATGATGAATGAACAAAAATTTGAAAGAATGGGAATAAAAAACTTCCAAGGGGGAAATCAATTTAAATTTAGAGATATTTTTGGTTTTGAAAGACCTGGAGAAGCTAGAGCTTTTCTTTTATCATCTATAGATAAAGATAATGTATTTAGAAGTAAAAGAGGACAAAATGATTTTTTCTATGGAGAAATAAATGTAGGAGGTTCACCATTGTTTCCATGGATACATGCAGTAGAGTATGGTGGAAAACTACCTTATTACAAAAGAGGTGGGTATAAAAAGCAAGGATATGAAGACCATTTTATGGATGCGAATTTAAGAGCAAATAATTTGGGAGAAGATATAGTTAATCTTAATAAAGGTGAACCAGCGAATAAATATGTTCCGGATTTTAAATATGTACCTCCAACAATGTTTATCTATAGGTCAGCAGCAGATGCCCTTGCTGGGTTTAAGAAAGAAGCAAATCTAAATTATCTAGGAGATATAGATGATGGTTCAACAAGATATTACAAAAAATGGGAAGAAATAGCCAAAGGTAAAATTGGTACAAATGCATTCTTTAAAGATGAAACTTCATTTACAAGACCAACTAATACAAAAGATTTAATTGATACCCAATATAGAATGGACCAAGAATCTTCAAGAAGAGCTAATTTCTGGTCAAGAATGGAAAATAAAATACCTGGACCTAGAGTAGAAATGGGTCATGGTAATTTTTACTCTCAAGAGCTAGCTGCTGCAATAGGACTACAGAGTGTTCCAGAAGAATTTAAATTTAGTTTTAATGTAATGGACATAACAGCCGATGGTGGACAACCTCATAGTTATAAATTTTTATCAGAGTTAGCTAAAACCTATGTAGAAAGTGGTGGAAGTAAAGAAAATATAATTAAAAAATTACAACAAAGATTAGAATATGACACTCATCAAGGTAACTATTTCAAAAAATCTAGACCCAAGGCAATGAAAACAGTTGGGCCAGAAGGTTTAAAAAAGTTCAAAAAAATAACGGGAAAAAGAAACCTTAAAGTTGGAGATACAGTTTTTGCTAATACAGGTCAGAGTAGAAGAGAAGCTGAGCGATTGTACAAATATTTTTCTGCTACTGGTAGTAAAAAAGGTAGTGTTGGAAGGGGTGAACGAGGTGCAAAGTATATTAGAAACATGTACGAATTTGATGTTAGAAGAGAAGGTAAGAAACGAGTAGTTTATAGCCGCCTTAAAAAAGACAAAGGTTCACCTAGAAGAGGTGAAGTAGATAGGTCTGCCTTAAACAATCTTTCTAAAACTTTTTTGAGTGATTTAGAAGTAGATGAGATATACAAGAGAGCAAGTGATTTAGACTTTTAATGATATAATCTAAAACAATGGCTATTAAAAAAGTAGGTGTGCAACCACACCAAAGTATGAACTTTCCGCCAGATGCGGAGATTATATTCAGAGAATGGGCTGTAAACTCTACACCTATAACGGATGTATGCTCAACTAGAGTTGCAACAAGATTACCTCGTAATGCACAACTACCTTTCTTAACATTTTTTAATGCAGGTGGAACTATGCTTTCTCCGGGTGGAGATGCTTCAATAGCAAATACTGTTATTAACTTAAATGCTTTTGCAGGAAGATGGGGTGGAGGAAGTAGTTCTCAACCAGATTATGCAAACGCTTATGCTTTGGCAAATGCTGTCGCTGAAGCAGCTTTTAAAACAGGTAAAACTATCGTACATACCGCATCATCAGAAACAAAAGCTGTTATTTATGGTTTTGACATAGTTCAACTACCAGAGCGAGTAGAAGAGACTGACACAGGATTGGGACTTTATCGACTATCATTAAACATGTATTATAGAGGAATATGATATGAACAAAAAAATAGAAGTAAAAGTTAATCCTTTGTTGCTGGATAAAAGCAGTGTTAGAGATACAGTTTCTGGCATTAAATTTACACACAACAATTGGGTGGAAGTAGATATGGACATCTGGGAGCGCTTAAAAGATGCTAAATATAAACAGGGAAATTCAAGAGTTTCTGTTTTAATTTGCAACGATGAAGAACCAGATAACTCTCCTATAGAGGACGACAAGGAATCTGTAGAAGAGGTAGTGGAAGACTTTTTCATAGCTGAAGAAGAGTAACGACAAAGCTGAAATCGACTTTTAATTAAGTCGGCTGAGCTCAGCTGATTAAGTATAAGATAAGATAATAGGAGACAATATGTCATACAGTACAACAGGTACGATTAGCGAAGTGTTAATCGGAACTGGCGTTCTCTATATCAAAGATGCATCTACTACTAGCTTAGCATTCCCGGGTGACGATACTAATAATTTCGATAACCCTACTGGAATGACTGTGGCTTGGGACCAAGTTGGGTATTCTGAAGATGGCTGGACATTAGAAGTTGATAAAACTTTTGAAGATGTCATGGTTGCAGAAGAATTAGACCCAATTAAAACCCTCAAGTCAGCTCAAGAAGTTAGATTAACAGGTGAATTAGCACAAGCTTCCCTTACCAACTTTCAAGTTGCTATGGGTGGAGGTTCAACTTCTGCCGATGAAATCGGAGCAGGTGCTAGTGGTGCAGCAGGTACCAGTGTAACTGGATATCACACATATAAACCACCTACATCAGATGGCTTTACCGAGTATTCATTAATTTTGCATGCTGACGGTCAAGCTGGTTCTGACAGGCAATTTTGGATGCCAAGAACAGTGAACACAGGTTCATTTTCAATGGCTCACCAAAAAGCTCCTAACAAAGTAACTTTGGCAACAGAGTTTAAATTGTTAGTACCAGAATCTACCGGATTAAATGTCGGTTCTGATTCAGCAGGTAATTATTACTTGTATGTTGTTGTAGAAAATAGAAACGACAGTGACGAATTAGACATTAACTAATTCAACTAATTTAGATAGGAGATATAGTGGAAAAGTTTAAAGACTTTGACGAGGCGATTGAAGCCGACAAAAAAGAAGATGTGCAGCTTAAAGTAGCTGGAAAAGTATATACCTTACCAGCTACTTTACCTGCCAGAACAGTGTTGACTCAAATGAGATACGCTTCAGAAGGCGACCAAATTCCAATGAACATAGTTCCGGAATGGATTGCATCATTAGTTGGTCAAGATAATTATGACCAGATGTTAAATGATGGAATGACTTGGGAGCAGATGAATAATGTACTCTCATACTTACTGGAAGTTTATGGTCTAACCGCCGCAAGCGATGAGACTGTAGGCGAAACAGTTGATACAGAAGAGGATTCTGAAAACCCAAAATAAATTGGACCCTCGATGACATTTTAGATTTGTGGGGTCCTATAGAATCAGATTTTCTTCATTTTTATAATATTGATTCACCATTAGATGTTCGGTGGCACAAATTCATTAGACTTATTGGTTACTTACCACCAGAAAGTTCAGTATTTTTGCGTATCCTTAGTGATAGACAAATAGAATACACTGAAAGCGGTGAAGCAGTAACAAAAGATAAAATTAATAGTAGACAAGCTCGTGAATTACTAAGAAAAGAGAATAAACGAGACAGGAGACCAAGACAGAAAATGTCATTAGAATCATTTTTAGAAGATAATCCAAAACTAGGAGTAGTTAAATAATGGCTTCTAATCGTGCTGGTATAGCACCAATAACAATTGCTTTAAAAGTAGACATGGACAATGCTACTAAGCAAGCTGCTGCTGCCGCAAATGAAACTACTAACACAGTTATAAAAGCTTACAATAAAATAGGTGCTCTTCAAATGGGTGCAATCGGTGGAGTTGTTGGTGCAGTCAGCGGTATTGGTGCAGCATTATTATTCGGTGTAGGCGCAGCATCTAAATTTGAAGATTCATTCGCTGGAATAAGAAAAACAGTAGAAGCTTCAGAAAGTGAATTTAATACTTTAGCAATGTCCATTAGAGACATGGCTTTAGAGCTTCCTGTTGCTACTAGTGAATTAAATGCTATCGGCGAACTTGGTGGTCAGTTAGGTATAGAGTCAAGTGGTCTTCCAGTATTTATAGATACTATAGCAAAACTTGGTGTAGCAACTCGACTTTCATCAGAAACAGCAGCTTTATCACTAGCAAGATTAAAAGAAATTTTCCAACTTCCAGAACAACAAATTGCTAATCTTGGTTCTGCATTAGTTGATTTGGGTAACAACTTCGCAGCACTTGAAGACGAAATACTTTCTACTGCATTAAGACTTGCAGCAGGTGCTAAAGTAGCTGGAGCAACAGCCGCGGATACTTTAGCAATTGCTACTGCGTTACAAGCAGTTGGTGTTCAGTCACAAGCTGGTGGTACAGCTATGGCTCGTGTATTCCAAGCTATGACTACAGCTGTACAAACCGGAGGAACTGCATTAACACAATTCGTTCGTGTTACCGGTTTAACAGAAGAAAGCTTTAAAACTTTAGCAACTCAAGACCCAGCTCAAGTACTTGCATTATTCTTAGATGGTATATCAAGAATAGCAAACGAAGGTGGAAACTATATAAAGGTACTTGAAGACCTTAACTTAAAACAACAAAGAACAATTCGAGCAGTATTAGCTCTAGCAGAAGCAGATGGATTATTAGAAGATGCACTTATTAAGTCAAATGTTGCTTATGATATCAACAATGCACTTACAGAAGAAGCAAATAAAAGATTCGAGACTTTAAGGTCAAGAAACAAATTACTTAAAAACTCTTTCCAAGAATTAAGAATAGAAGTAGGAACAGCTTTCTTGCCAGCTATGAAAACTCTTTCCGATACCATGACTACTTTGTTGCAAGCTTTTAGAGATAACGAAGCTGAGATGGGTAAATTTGGAAATTTGGCAGGAGCAATTATAGGAACATTTACTATTCTTGGTATAGGAATGGGTGCTATAGTTGGTCAATTCTTCTCAATTAGAGCACAAGCAGATTTTGCTGGTTTGTCTCTTAAACAGTTTAAATCTGAAGTTTTACAGATGAATGCTGCTATTAAAGCAGGAAATGCCAGTATGTTACAAAATAATGCAGTTGTTTCACAAACTACAGCAAAATATATTGGATTAGGAGCTGCAATTAAAGGTGCTATGGGAGTACTCATGCCAGTACTTACAGCCCTTTCAATTGCTTTTATGGCTAATTCTGTTGCAAATGAAAGAGCTAGAAAAACTACAAATACATACTTGGATGCAGTATCTAGGACTATACCTCTACTTCAAAAAATAAGAGAAGAAGAAAAACTTTTAAATGATTTAAGAAATGAAGGAGCTACGGATAGAGCATTAGATTTTCAAAATAAAACTATAGCAGCTATGCAAGAAGAGTTAGCTACCTTACAAGCAGCTGAAGCTCAGTTATTTTTAAATATTCCTAAAATGATGGATAATCTTAGTCAAGAACAAGTATCAACCGTGAATGATTTATTTAAAAACATTAATGCTGGTGTGAGTGAAATGACTAATGATATGAAGTTACTTGAAGAAGCATCTGGAGTAAATATATTTCAACCACTAGAAAAAGATACAGAAGCATTTCAAGAACTAGCAAAAACACTAAGCGTTTCAACCGAAGATTTAAGAGAAATAATGAGTGGAGATATTTCTAATCTATTTAGAGTTATTATGGGAGAAATAACTGCTGGAGCTAGTCCTCAAGAAATATCTCAAGCCCTAGATAATTTTTATATGCAATTAGCTGGTGCTACAGAATTTAGTTTAATAGATTCAATATTTCCAGAAGGAGCAGCAAATGAAGATACACAAAAAGCAGCAAGAAGAATCCAAGAATATATTAGCGTAGTTTCTCCAATAATATCTAATAGATTATCTGGGTTAGAAGGTGCAGAATTAGAATTAATTTCTGAAGGTGCTTTAGAACAATTAGAAAGATATAACGCTGTAGCTAAAGAAACAAGCGGAATTGATGAAGTAACTATGTTCTCATTTAAAAACAGTGCTGAAGTAAGGGCAAAAGTTTATCAAGTACTTCAAGGAGATATAGAAGGAGCGCAAGACCAACAAGCTGTATTTAATGAAAAAATAAACGACATGCTTACTTTATTGTCAGATGCTTTAGACAAATCTTTTACTCTAGAAAATGCTTTTAACAAAATAGGACAAATAGAATTTTTTGATACAAGTGAGATACAAGATAATATAAATAGAGGAAAAAACTTAAAAAACTTTTTAGATTTAGCTGTTTCTGATTTAATAGAACAAGGTTTTGGAGGAATAGCAATACAAGCTGCTGAAGCAGGATTAGAAGTAGAAAACCTATCTCAATTGTTTGCTATGGTAACAGGACAAATAGGACAAGCTGACTTAGAAGCATTTAACGAAAGCATAATTGATGGTAAAGATGAATATGCTAGTTTTCAAGATATGACAGAGGAAGTCAAAAAAGGTTTATTAGAAAGTTTAAATATAAATGTAGATATTTTGAGTGTAGAAGAAAGAAGAACTGCTGTAGCAGAATTACAAAAAAATATAGAAGAAGATACAGCAGTTATTACTAAAGGTGTTTTAAGTGTAGTTAAAGAATTAATATCTATGAAAAGAGCTGAAGTTGATGATGCAGAAAAAATTGCTAGTCTTCAAAAAGAAATTTTAGATTATAACAAAGACTTGGTCTTCGACACAATGACTATAACTCAAGCTCAAAGAGACCAATTAGAAATTGCTAATGCAAAACGAGAAGTTGAACAAGCAATTTCAGATTTTGGAGCTGAAGGTGTTGTAACAGATAAAGAAGCATTACAGATTGCTCAAATGGCTTTAAACCTAGAACAAATGAGAGAAAAAATATCTGCTGTAAGAACGGCTCGTGAAAGAAAATCAATTAGAGATAAACAAAAAGAAGTTAAATTTCTAGAACTAGCAGTAGAGCAAGGAGTTGCTGAAAACTTAGACTTAGACGCAGCAAGAGAAGAACTTGAAGAAATGCAAAATCCTCTTTCTCAAGCTGAAAAAGACATATTAGAATTACAAATTAAATTAGCAGAAGCAGAAGAGAAAACCCTTAAAGAAAGAAGTAAGACTGTTTCTCCAGAGATAATTTCCGCTATAGAAAGATACAACACTGCTAGTAATATTTCAAAAGAAAGAGCAGACGAGCTTGCTGGCAAAATGAGAGATTTAGCAAGAGCGCAAGAAGATTCAAATATTCAAATGTTAGAAAATGAAGAAAGACTTAGAGAAATTAAACTAGAATATCCGGGACTTATTGATATGGCTTCAGAAATAGCAGGATTAATTGGTGTACCAGCTTCATTCTTACAGGAAGCTCTTCAAAGCTATAGTGATTCATATGATGGATTTGTTGAGATTACGCAAAAAATAGCAAATATAACAGGTAATGGTACATACGATTATGGTGAACCAGATGATGGACAAAACCCAGATGACCCTGTGTCTACTGGAGGTGCTGGTATTTATAACCCAGGAGATAGTATAAATATTCCTGGAATGATATTAGGACCAAATGGTAGAAGCTCAATTTCTACAAACAGATTCGGTTTACCTCCACAAGATTCATTATTGAATAGTTCTACCTATAAAGATTTGAGCAGAAGAGCTCAAGCTTTGCGTTTCTTAGAACATTTAAACATGAGTGCTTTTATGAGTAATGCTTATGGGGGTAGTGTTCCTATAGGTAGAGCTTCTATTGTAGGAGAAATGGGACCAGAAGTTATTATGTCAACACCTAGTGGTACATCAGTCTTTGCAAATAAAACAGGAGGTGGCTATGGAGGTGTTACAGTAGAGAATATGAATGTAAATATTACAGGACTTCCAGCAGACCCAATAAGCGCAAGAAAAGCTGCTATCAATATTAGAAAAGAACTTACTAAGTTAGAAAACGAAGGTAGTGCAGGAACAGGATTGAGAAACAGATAATGTTCGCAAAAATAAAAGATAATCTAGGTTTGATAGCAACTGCTATTGCTCTTATGGGAACAATAGGAACAGGTTTATCAACTGCTGGTGAAATAGTAAACACTCTTCAAGGCATTGATGACAGAATGAATCAAGTTGAAGTAGATTTTGAAATGCTAAAAGAAAGCACATTCGTACAAGGCGATATAGCTGTACTGTTTGAAAAAGTTCAGAAACTAGAAATAGCTAATGATACTAACCAATATGTCCAAATTGAAAAATGGGAATGGGACGATATCAAAATACAAATTACTCGTCTTGAAACACAACTTGTAGACCAAGACCAAGACTTAAATGTAGTTAGAGAAATACAAACTAGACTTGCGTGGATAGAAGCGAACTGTTGTAGATAATGCATAAGGGACTAACACGTGACTAAGAAACTATCAAGTTGGCAAAAATTAAAAACTATTTTTTGGCGTATGGTTGCGACTTTTGCAGCTAATGGATTAGCAGTTGTAGGTGCTGGTAGCATCATTGGTATAGAAATACTCGATGCCATAATCTTGGCTGGTACACTAGGTGTAGTTAAGGTTGCAGAAGACCTAGCAAGAGCTTTTCTTGATGACGGTGTTCTAACACTTGATGAAATTAATCAAGCCTTTTCAAAGATAGATAGGACAAAAAAGTAAATGTGTTTTATAGATAAAAAAAATGATGATTCCTTCGTACAAATTTGTAACTCTAAGTACGGTAGTGAATACTGTGAGGCAAAAAACTAATGACTAATCACCCTAACAGTAGTAATAATAATGGTTTTACACAGAAGGAAATGTTAATAATGATTTTAGATGGTCAGGATAAAATAAACGAACGAATAGATAGTCTTCACGAAAAAGTTAATCAAAAAATTTCAAGAGCAGAATTGAGTGGTTGGGTAGTAGCAGTAGCTTCTCTAGCCGTTGTCGTACAAGCTTTAATGTAATGTATAGCTTAGAATACGAAGGGATGATATTTGCAATTGGTGCAGCTTTCATGGTCTTAATAAATCTATTAGTACAGATGAGTGCAAAGATTAAGTTAAGTAAAAAAACCTTAAAGATTCAAGAACTAGAAGAAGCTTTAGTTAGTTTACAACACGAATTAGATTTAGAGCATGATGAAAAAATACAATTACTCGTCATCAATGCAGGTTTAAAAGCTAAAAGTCAAAATAAATGACTGAATGGATATATATAATATTTTGTATTGGGTTACTTTATGTAGCCTCTTTTATTGGTTCTCAAAGGAGTTAAGTGATTGACAACAAACAGACAGACAATATGGTCTACTGTGAATCTGATGGTTGTAGTGACTACTTTTATCAAATGGGAGAACATAACATCTGTCCAAGATGTAGATTGAAATGAACCCTCTTTGTCCAATATGTAACTCGACATTGTTCGAGAGACACGCAGGACTCTACTGTTATAACGACAAATGTCCACAGTTTAGTCAAAAGGTAGTTGCTTGTTGTGAGGGTGGAGCCTGCTAATAGGCTTACCTTATCCATATATACATAACCTTAAACAAATCTATTAAGTCTTAAAAGGTTTATTAAGAAAACTAAATGCGGATTGATATGATGTCTAATTTAGAGAAGGGGTA
>Ga0209308_10002215_pt1 | contig 17056 bp, 17 predicted proteins | sample COGITO_mtgs_1204_3_FD_184806 | JGI IMG/M metagenome (GOLD analysis project Ga0209308, IMG submission 184806) | Pelagic marine microbial communities from North Sea - COGITO_mtgs_120405 (SPAdes) (version 2) | ecosystem: Environmental > Aquatic > Marine > Epipelagic ...
CAAAGCTCAGGTTACAAGACTCTTGCTGAAGGTCAGCGTGTAGAGTTCGTAGTAACTGACGGTCAGAAAGGACCACAGGCTGAAGAGATCGTAGCTGTTTAGATCTGACTATCGTTCACCTGGCCTAATTGGCTAGTAAAGCGACTTAGATTGAAAAGCAAAAAGGGCAAATCCGCGAGGACTTGCCCTTTTTTAGTTTAGAGGACGCGAAAACCATCTGCTACTGCACAGCGTAGTAAGCATATATATAATGGCTGCTACTTAGGTTGAGCACGAAAATACTATGTCACTCTTCGAATTTCTAATGGCACTGGCCTCGGTGGTTATCGCTATCGCGCTCACCGAAATCTTCGCGGGCTGGGGCAGACTGCTGCGCACCCACATCGTACCGCGTCTAGACTGGCTCCATCTAGCCTGGACACTCGTTATAGTGCTCTATGCAATTCAGTATTGGGTTGGAATCTGGCCCTATCGAGAAATACAATTTACCTATATCTATCAGGTATGGTTTCTTATATTTCCAACGCTGTTTATCGTACTCGTGTCCTACGCGATCACGCCTGACATAGACCCGGATACCAATCTCGACCTGCGCGATTATTATATGTCGCGGCGAACGCCGATTTTTATAGGCCTCGCCGCCTTCATCGCAACGGCGCAGCTAGCAGACGTCGTCATTCAGGGCATCGACCTCCCTTGGCTGGGCCTGCTGCTAGTAGCTATAGCGGCACTTCCCGCTTTTACCAAGAAAATTTCTCTACACACGGCGGTAATGCTGTTTAATCTCATTTTCGTGCTGATCAACGGATTCGGACTTTCGCCGGCCAGCAATGGGCTCATCAACTAAGCTGAAGTCGACTACACCGCGATCTACTCACTTAACGCCGATTCCCGTATTATTGCGGCATCAGACAAAGCACCACCCCGAAACTTTTTACCAAGAGACAAACCCAAATCGAGCTGTTATGAAATTGTTTTTTAGCCTTTCACTGTTGTTTGCAATTAGCTGCGCTCATGCTGCAGAAACACCCTACCTTTCGGGCACCACCGAGAAAGGTCTCACTATAGAGATCTACAGCGAGCTTTCGCCGCTACGCATAAACCAGATACATAGCTGGCATGTACGCATTCTGGATGGCGGCGGGAAAACGCTGACTGTAGAACAACTGCAGATAAATGGCGGTATGCCAGAGCATGACCATGGCCTACCCACCCAGCCGCAAATTACTGCAACCCTGGACAATGGTGATTATCTGCTCGAGGGGGTTCGTTTCCACATGCAGGGCTTGTGGCTACTAGAGATTGACCTGCAGCACGATGGCTCCGAAGACAGCGCTAGCATCGAATTCGTTCTGCAATGAAGAAACTACTACTCCCACTGGTGGCGATAATAGTCGTCACAGCCATAGGCTGGAACTACCTGTCCATTCCCCGCGCTGCTCACTGGAGCGAAGACGAGCTTAGGCTGATAGCCTCGCTATCTTTGGATGCCCTGCCCCCTTTGTCGCCAGACCCTAGCAATCGAGTCGCCGATGACCCGGCTGCCGCAGAGCTAGGCCATCGCCTCTATTTCGACACGCGACTCAGCAGCAACGGACAAGTTGCCTGTGCCACCTGCCACAAACCCGAGTTGATGTTTACAGATGGCCTGCCCCTCGCTGTCGGCGTCGGTATTGGTCCTGTACACACTCCTTCTCTAGTGGGACTTGCTTATAGCCCCTGGTTCTATTGGGACGGTAGAAAAGACAGTCAGTGGGCTCAGGCTCTGGCGCCACTAGAGGCCAAGCATGAGCATGCGACCGACAGGATTCAACTACTACAGCTGCTGTCCACAGATTCAGACTACCGTGTTATGTATGAAGATATTTTCGGAGAGCTGCCCGTAGTCTCAAACCTGCCGAAAACAGGCACACCAGAGGGGGATGAAGAACAACTGGCTAATTGGAATACTCTGGACACTGGCACGCAGAGGGCAATATCGGAATTCTTTGCGAATCTTGGCAAGGCTATCGCCGCCTATGAGCGCAAGATCATGCCCGGGCCCGGCCGCTTCGATGAATATATTACACAGCTCGCCACTAACCCGGCAGAGACAGAAGCTCTGAATAATACAGAGATAGCAGGCCTAAGAATTTTCATCGACAAGGGACAGTGTGTTAGCTGTCACAACGGGCCGCTCTTGAGTAATCATGAGTTTCATAACACCGGTGTACTGGCTGTAAGCGGCACGATGCCATCGATGGGCAGATATGATGGAGTGCGAACATCGCGAAACGATCCATTCAACTGCCTCGGCGAGTTTAGTGATGCCACGACTGCCGAATGTATAGAGTTACGCTTCGCCCGGGATGCGAACGATCTGGTTGGCGCGATGAAAACGCCGACACTGAGAAACATATCGCTAACCGCGCCTTATATGCACGGCGGGCAGATGTCGACTCTTAGCGAGGTCGTTGAGCATTACAATGAGGCACCGAGTTCTATGCTCAGCCACAACGAGGCGAAGCCGCTGAACTTACGTGCCGTGGAGAGAAGTCAGTTGGAGGCCTTCTTGCTGACGCTTACCGCACCCTTAGCCACCGAACAGAGATGGCTGGTAGCGCCGGACTACTAGTAGTTCCTGCCACCAGGCGCCCTACCCTGGATAAACTTCTGCTCTAGCTAACCTTTTACCCTGGATAGCCTTCTACCCTAGATAACCGTGCTGTGCGAGTTGCACACGTATACCATCGGGATCACTGAAATACAGTTGGTCGCCGCCACTGGTTCGATTCGCCGGGTCGCGGTTCACATCCGCATCTATGCCGTGATCCTGAAGCTTCTCGGCCAGCGCATCGGCATTGTAATTCTCCACACCGATACACATATGATGCATGCCTCCAGGGTTAGGCAGATTATAGAGCCCAAGAAAGCTCTCATCGCCCAGGCCCATATTTAAACCACCGTTTGCCGGCCGCGAGATAATGTCCATACCCAGAACACGATTATAGAAATCCGCCGAACTATTCACATCCGTTACCGACAGCGAGACGTGATTCATCGACCTGCCTATAGCGACCGGTGCCGCGGTCTGTGCCGAGATAGATGGCACAGAGGTAGCAACCGTGGCCACCAATAGAGAAGCGACTAACTCTCTTCGTGTCATCTTCTTCTGCTCAAACTTCTCAATCAGATTTTCTATTGCAACGATATTGTCCATTACTCTCAACCTCTGTGTTCAGTACTATGCCCATTTGTAACTGCAGTTAACTCACTACTACGCCAGCCGGTCACCCAATGGCCTAGTCAGGCAAAGCGAAAACCCAGATCACTCCACCCTGAGGCACATAGTGATTCTCACCCTTGGCCATATTCAGCAGGTTCTGTTCGCGCTGGGCATCGACACCCCAGCCCGATTGCACGGCGATATACTGTTTGCCATCCAGAGTATAGGTGACGGGGACGCCGGTGATTCCCGAATTGGTTCGTTGCTGCCAGAGAATCTCGCCGCTGCTGGAATCGAAAGCACGAAAATAGCGATCGTTAGTACCACCCATGAAGACAAGATCACCCGCCGTCGCCAACACTGGGCCCCAATTCTGACTCTCGAATGTGGTCGTCCAGGCGCGCTCACCGGTATCTACATTCCAGGCCTGCAGTTCGCCGATATGATCGGTGCCGGGTCGAACGAAGAAGCCTCCGTTCTCTGAAGTTCCTCGACCCATATAGGAGCGGCCCGGGCTATATTGGATTTCTTCGCCCACCATAGTGGAGCAGACATTGTCATTCGCCGGAATAAACAGTAAACGCGACTCGGGATCGAAGGCAGCCGGAGGCCAATCTTTTCCTCCCCATAGCGACGGACAGAAATTCGCTTCGTAACCCGTGCCGGGTTTCTTCGTCATATCGTATTCGGGTCTGCCGCTAACAGGATCGATGCTAGTGAATACATCCTGATAGACATAGGGGTTGGCATCGACGAAGTTAATCGCATCGGCCTCGCGCTCCAGAAACCAAAGATAGCCGTTGCGCCCGGGATGCACCATACCGTTCACACTTTCACCATTGCGCTGAAAATCGATTAGCAACGGCGCCGAAACCTCATCCCAATCCCAAGAGTCGTTCCAGTGATATTGGTGGTGATTTTTGAGTTCGCCAGTTGTGACGTCCAGGGCGATTACCGATGAGGAATAAAGATTATCGCCCGGGCGCGTATCCCCCATCCACGGACCACCGTTGCCAGTGCCCCAGTAAGCGAGATTTAACTCGGGGTCGTAGGAACCTGTTAGCCATACCGGAACTCCGCCAGTCTGCCAGGTATCCCCCGGCCAAGATTCCGAACCCGGCTCACCCGGCGCTGGTATGGTGTAGGTCTTCCATTGTTCTTCGCCAGTCATTACATCGTAGGCTGCGACGAAGCCACGAATTCCCAACTCGCCACCGGAGACTCCAACCATCACATTGCCGTCTGCTATCAGTGGCGCCATAGTCATATAATAACCGTTATAATAATCTTCGACCGCTACTTCCCAGATCAACTCACCGGTTAAGGCGTCGAGAGAAACCAAGAACGCATCTACAGTTGCCATGTAGACTCTATCGCCGAACAGGGCAACACCGCGATTCGTTGGGTGAAACTGCTGCAGGTCATCCGGGAGATAACGCACGTAGCGCCAGATAAGATCGCCGGTGCGCGCGTTGATTGCCAGGATATGATTCTGCGGCGTAGTGACGTACATATAGCCGTCATTCACTATGGGTGGCGCCTGATGCCCCTCTCTCAAGCCAGTAGAGAAACTCCAAACCGGGACCAAGCCATCGACGTTATCGGTATTGATTTCGTCCAGGCTGCTGTAGCCGTGGGAATCGTAACTGCCGCGATACATTAACCAGTTACTCTCCTCGGGATTCAATAACCGCTCTGCAGTGACTGGATTATAGGGAGGCAAATCCTGTGCAAAAAGAAGACTCGAAATAAGTGAACAACAAAGGAGAATACTGGAGCGAATTATCATGCTTGAACCTCTAAACGTGTTTCTTCTAATTAGCGCGCCAGAATAGGCGCCGAACATAAAATTATTAATACTCTAAAACTGCTGAGTAAAACCCACACGGCCACGAAAGCCTGCCGCAACGATCACAACACCATCGACGACCTCAAGCGGCAGCATAGCCAATGGTCTGGGAGCCGGACCTCCGACCACATTAGCCCCATCATATATATCAAACTGAGACTCATGGCAGGGGCAAGCCATGCGCAACTGGCCCGCATCCCAGTTAATTACATCGCAACCGGTATGCGTGCACACTGCCGAATACGCGATCACACCCTCCGCGGCATTCGCCTGGTAGCGTGCAGTCAGCTTCTGCGGGTCGATGCGCGTAATCATGACTCGATTAAGTCTGGACCCGTCTCGCAGCACCTGTGTCTCAGGATCCCGCGCGAGGGCAGATAGGGGCCTCTGCTCCAGTTCCAACAACTCTGGCCGTACCAGCTCATCCTGATTTGCTCCCTCTTCGAATACCAATTGATCACCAGGCTGGGGTCTCAAGCGATTCGGCGCCTGCCCCAGAGCCGACATAGGCACTGCTATGCCTGTCGCCAGGCCCATCTTGAAGATAGACCGACGGCTCAGTGTTGTTGCTTCTCGGTCTTTCCCGTTGCGACTGTCACTACTACTCATTGTATGTCCTGCATGGCTGGCGAATCGTGGGTTTAGCTGTTTGTGGTTATAGAAGGTACCAAAGAGCCGGAAGCGCTGCAATCATGCTGCCTTTCTGCCAAATTGATTACCCCAAGGGCCAGTGCTATGTTGCGCTATACCAATGAGCAAGATAGCGCATTCAACCGTACACAAGACCGTCAGGAAAATAACCCGTAATGATCCCGATGAGAGAGTCGAAGAATTAATGAGCGCCTCCACTCGCATTCTGATTGGACTGGGGATGGGCCTGATAGGCGGTATTAGCTTCTCGCTTCTCGATGTGTCAGCCGACTCACTCCTGCCATCGATAATCGAACCTATAGGCACACTGTGGGTAAATGGGATTCGCATGACAGTTGTGCCGCTGTTGATGGCACTAATGATTACCGCCATAGCAGGCCAGGAGACCACCGGCACTGTAGCTCAACTTGGCGGCAAGACGATGGCGCTATTCGTTACCATGATTGTGGCTTCCAGCTTTTTCACATTTCTTGTCGCACCCCCCCTGATAGCGATGCTGAACATCGATCCCGAGGCAAGCCGCAGTCTGCTGGAGCGAACAACAACTGCAACTGTTAGTAGTAGCGAGCTGCCTCCCTTTCGCGACTGGCTGGTTGCGCTGATACCCATCAACCCCATCCGCGCCGCCGTCAACAACGCCATATTGCCGCTTATGATATTTACCGGCCTATTTTCCATGGCGCTATTGAAGATCGGGGCTAAGGAGCGGGCCGCCATCGTTAGTTTCTTCACCGCCATCAAAGACACTATGTTTGTGCTTATCGCCTGGATTATGCTGCTGGCACCAGTCGGTATTTTTGCGTTGGTATTTCCGCTGGCAGCAACTCTCGGCGTGTCGGCTATCTCCGTGCTAGGCTCCTTCATTGTAATAGTGTCCCTCTTGATAGTCGTCTTTACACTGGCACTGTATCCCCTGGCTGTCTATATTGGCCGCATCCCCCTGCGCGACTTTACTCGCGCACTCGCACCGGCGCAGATTGTTGGCTTCAGCACACGCTCCTCACTGGCGGCGCTTCCGGCTAGCTTTACGGCAACCGAAGCACTTGGCATCTCCAGCAGAGTCTCCGGCATGGTGCTGCCCATTGCGGTAACCTTATTTAAATTTTCTTCACCCATAGGCAGAATCGCGGGCACATATTTCGTCGCGAGCCTATACGGCATTGAGCTATCGGTCTATGAACTGTTCATTATTGCAGCGGCAATAGGACTGTTTAGCTTTTACTCTCCCGCAATACCCAGCGGCGGATTGCTCATCATGGCGCCAGTGTATATCTCTCTAGGCTTGCCGGTAGAAGGCATTGGCATCCTGATCGCCATCGACTTGATTGTGGATATGTTTATTACCGCGGCAAATGTCAGCGCCAATGTCACTGTAGCGGCGATACTCTCAAGAAACCGCTCTTAAAACCGCAGCAGAACTGGCATAGCCCCCTGTATTCTTAGCCCTCAGAACAAAGAAACCCCGCCCCAGAGCGCTATGACATTGATATAGGTCAACACAGCACAATCGCCAGCTCTTATTATTCCCATAGTCTTCATCCATTGGAATCAAGAGGCTGTCATGAACAGATCAAAACTACTCATTGCCACGTTATTGTTCGCCGCACTCTCCTATGCTCAGACCGGCCTCGCCCAATCTCTCGTAGACGGCGAGTACCTGTCAGATGGCGCCGAAAACGGCACGGGCAAGTGCACCCTTAGCATTATCAGCTTCGAGAAAGAGCACAAGTATGGAGACGACACCTTCGATTTGGAATCGACTGGTGACGGCGCCTGTGAATGGACGGCTATTGGCGTGTCCAAGAATTTCGTCATCACGGCAGGACTGGTTACCAGCGGCGGAACGGCTGCCTTCGTTAAGCTAAGCTTTCCCTTCGGCCCTGCAGGAAAGAGAGTCGAACTCATTGCCTACGATGTGGATGGGTCGGTTCGCAACAGGGAAGCATTCTCAAGAATCTAAGCAGGCCTGGTAGCCGCTGTGCATGCCAGTAAGACAAATTACTGCGAGGTCTTTCTGACTAGGAGACTGCGCGGCTACCGAATCCAATAACGCTAGGGTAGTATGGCACGATGCCTTACTCCGAGCACAAAACTAATCCCTACGACAAAGAGCACGCCGAGAATATTCTCTCCGTCAGTAGCCTGAACCGCATGGCGCGCTCGCTGCTGGAAAGCAATTTCCCAGCCGTCATCGTCGAAGGTGAAATCTCCAACCTGGCCATACCCTCATCCGGGCACTGGTACCTAACATTAAAAGATAAGTCTTCACAGATTCGCTGTGCGATGTTTGTAAATCGCAACCGTATGGTGCGTTTCAAACCTCAGAACGGCAATCAGATAATAGTACGTGGCCGTCTTAGCATCTACGAGGGCCGCGGTGACTACCAACTCATACTCGATGGCATGGAAGAAGCGGGCGACGGAGCACTGCAGCGAGCCTTCGAGCAGCTAAAGGCAAAGCTACTGGGCGAAGGGCTCTTCGCGGACACGCAGAAACAAACCATGCTCAGTCACTATCAGCATGTTGGCGTTATCACATCGGCAACTGGAGCGGCGATACAGGACATACTCAGCATTTTCGCAAGGCGCTTTCCTGCAACTAGAATCACACTGCTTCCGGTTGCCGTACAGGGTAAAGAAGCCGCCGACGAAATAGTGCACGCCATACAATTGGCGAACAAGTTGTCGGAGAAGCTTGGCATTGAAGCACTAATAGTTGGCCGCGGCGGCGGCTCACTGGAAGACCTGCAAGCCTTTAACGAAGAACGGGTCGCTAGGGCGATATTCGCAAGCGAGCTGCCGATCTGCAGCGCAGTTGGCCATGAGGTCGATTTTACCATAGCCGATTTTGTCGCAGATCTAAGAGCTCCCACACCTTCCGCCGCCGCCGAACAGCTAAGCCCCGATCAAGCAGAATACCTCGATCTGCTAATTGCCTATAACACTCAATTTCAGAGCGCTATAAAGTTAGCGATCCGGCAAGGCACGCAGCGTCTCACCTGGATTGCGAAGCAACTAAAACACCCCGACCGACGCTTACAGGAGCAGTCTCAGAATCTGGACCGGCTCGATCTTCGATTACGCAAGGCTATGAAGACACTGATCTCCGCGCAGAGATCGGAGCTTATGCAGGCGCGACGCGGGCTGTTGGCGAGCTCGCCCAAACAGCTTCTGGAACGCAATCATATTCGCCTAAGTGCTAGCCGCAGCAGGCTAGGCCAATCGCTGAGAACCCAGCTCGCCGCTCATCGCTCCAACCTGACAGCACTTAGCCGAAGCTTAAATTCGGTGAGCCCCCTCAGCACACTAGCCAGGGGCTATAGCATCACCTATGACAGCACTTTAAAAGTAATTCACTCCAGTGACGATATTAGGGTCGGAGCGACAATTATCTCTAGACTTGGCGAAGGTGAGATTACCTCCACCGTTAGCGAGGTCTCTTCCAAGATTTCCAAAAAAGAACCAAAACCAGCCTCCTGAACAAGTCAAACTCGCGCCTCCACACACCGCCGCATAGCCGCTTCTATCCTAACGCTGACAATATGGCCTGGATGAAGCTATACACGGCCGCTCTGGCGCATAAATCCCACTACTTCTCGAGTAGAACTGGCGTTATTCCTTAGCCACCGCCGCACTCCAGCTTACTCCCGACAATTCGGAACAGGCTGCACACCGATTCGGTGTATCAAGCTGACTAGTCACTGACTCTTTAGTTTCACAATAGCTACACAATTAGCTGCGTAACCAGCTGAGTCGGGGCTTTTAAGTAAAAAATCAGGCCTTCTTGCCGTCTCAGCAATTGTCAAAAATGGTCAGTGTATTCCCCATTAGGGCAACTAATTGCTATTTGCGCAGTGTAGGTTTTTTTACAAACTTATTTATTTTCAATGCCTTAACGTCAATTTGGGTCGTTCTGAGCTGATTTCGGATCAACATCGAAGATTTAGTGTGAAGCAGCTAACACAATAGGTACCGCAAAGGACTGCTTGGTACCGAATATGCTTATTATCGGTAGTAGAGAAATTTGTGATGAGCAATGAGTTCATCAACCGAGGTAGTAAATGTTACTTGTTGAAAATGTTTTCATGCTGATTTGTGGCCATGCGTTGGCAGACTTTGTGCTGCAACCCGAAGCTATGGGCTACGGCAAAAATCGGAATGATAAGATTCACGACAAGAAGCATAGCCTATTTCCAGTCTGGTACTACTGGCTAACCGCTCATGCCCTGGTGCATGGCGGAGTTGTCTATCTAATTACTGGCAATATCTGGTTTGGCCTTGCCGAAGTGGTCCTGCATTGGCTCACGGACTATGCGAAATGTGAGGGCTGGATTGGCATGCATCAGGACCAGGGCATTCATATCGGCTGCAAGCTTGGCTACGCCTTCCTCCTCTAACGCTAACGTGGACTCGATCTTAGCCCTGACGAATATTCCCCCTCCCTCAACGGCTATTGCTGATTGACTCACTGCCTCCACAGGTTATAGTAATGGGTCCTGTAACCCACTAATCCAGACAAGGCAGCAAGGATCGATGAGCAAGAGAGAAGAGCAACGAAAGCGTAAAGAAGCCAAAGAACAGGCTGCGCAGAACCGCAATAAAACGCGCAAGCTAATGATGCAGGTTGCCATGTATGTCGTGGCGCCGGTGCTCATCCTCGTCACGCTATATACACTGCTAAGTCAGGGCCCCACCTACTCGACCGTCGAGATCGTTGAAAGCGATCACGTAAGAGGGGTAGCAGCGACTCCGGTGAGCATTGTTGTCTACGCCGACTTTCAGTGCCCTGCCTGCGCCACCGAACATAACACTATGACACGGATCTGGCCAAATCTGCGCAGCAAGGCACATCTAGTGTTCAGGCACTTCCCGATCACTACATCACACCCTCACTCGTGGACCGCCTCTCTGTATGCCGAAGCCGCAGCAAAGCAGGACAGGTTCTGGGAGATGCACGATTATCTATTTGCCACTCAGGGGATTTGGGCGGGCATGGGCACGTCTACCATAGAAGATGAGTTCGATAGTTATGCGTTGGAGTTAAATTTAGATATCGATAGACTGCATGCCGACATCGCATCCGATGAAGTTATTCAGAAAGTACGAAACGATCAACGCGGTGGAAATGCATCTGGCGTGCGCTCTACTCCAGCTGTGTTTATCAATGGCCGGCTACTCTCCCAACCCTCGGCCGACCGAATTACAGAAGTCGTCGAAGAAGAGTTTACCGAGGCACAGGGGGCAGACTAGCTCTCACTGTTTCTCAGTCAGATTCTCATTAACCCACATCAGTGAGAGCGATAAATCGATGCAGCAGACTAGCTGATATCGGTGTATCGCTTACTGCCCTCAGTAGCAACCCTGCATCCAGACCCTCTGCCTCGATGTCATCTTTACGCTCGCTTATATAGGCTTTCATGACGCGCGCATCAAATTCCGGATGAAACTGAACCCCCCAAGTCGAGTCACCAAGGCGGAATGCATGGTTGGGCTCGAATTCATTCTGCGCTAGCAATACCGCCTCATTGGGCAGACTTAATACTGACTGTAGATGCGAAGCCTGTGCCTTGAAATCCCCGGGCATCTGCATGAATAGCGCATCAGAATCCGCGCGAGCTGTAAGCGAGACATCGACCGTACCTATCTCTCTGCCCTGGGGATGAAAACCAACCTCTCCACCAAAGGCCCAAGCCAACAATTGATGTCCGTAGCAGACCCCCAGGATAGGCTTTTGTTTCTCATGCAGTACGCGCAAATACTCGGCAGCAATCTCATTCCACGGCGCCTCATCGGTTACATAGGCTGGCGATCCCGTAACGATTGTTGCAGCTACCTGATCAATTTCGGGGAGCGTCTCTCCCAAGTCGACAGCAGAGCATATGAAGTGATTCGCGCCGAGACCAGAGCCTCGAACAAACCAGTCCTCGAAGTCTTCCTGCTGCTTCTGCAGGCTGGGAATTGTCGTGCCAGTCTTAATAATTAGTATCTTGTTGCCCATTGTCTGCCTCTATGCTCCCGGAGTTAGCGCTTAGCCCCGTCTAAACCTCTTTTAAGAAAGAAGATTATTGCAATTTGCCACCGCTTGAAACAACATTCGAGGACTTGGCTTTACCACTAAACGACAATATTTCGCGAGGCCCCTCTATGCTTGGCAAGGTCAATTCCTTATTCGAAGGTATCACAGAGAACTCCAAGGAATGGACATGGACGCTATTTAGAGCCCTAAGCGCTGCAATGTTCATGACCCATGGCTATACCAAGCTGTTTGGAGAGAGCCCGCAGCCCGTTATGGGCGGGGGCATGACATCGATAAATATCGCCGATCTTGTATCCTGGCCCCTACCGATGGAGATTAACGCCTTGTTCATAGCAGGTGTTGTGGAATTTTTTGGTGGATTGCTAATCTTGATCGGCCTATGGACCCATCTCGCAGCTCTTCTAGCCACCTTCATCATGCTCATGGCCTACCTTACAGCCCATATTGCCTGGTTTCCCACCCTAAACAACGGCGAGCTGGCTGCTATGTATTTCGTGACCTTTTTGCTGATCTTCGCTTTCGGTCCAGGCCGCTATAGCGCAGACACATGGCTTGCGGTGAGACGGCAGGAGAAGAGAAAGGACAAGATGGATGCCAATAAGCTCTGACTATTGCGCCGAAGATCGTTCCTTCATCTGACAGCCTTTGCTATATTCATCGGCTAGCTGGCCCCTTTTTAAGCGATTACTAGCTCTAGCGATGTAACAGCGCCCAGCCCTCTTAGTATTCGATTAAGAACGACAAGGAAAATAACAATGAAATCTTTCAATCTGACAAGCAAACTGATTTACAGCCTCATCACTGCCGTTACCTTCTCGCTCGCCGCTGTGGCGCCAGCGATGGCTCAGGATGCAGATGAACCCGGTCGTTACAGGCCTCAGGGACGTGAGATAGCGAGGGCTATTGGCAACGAATTCGACGAAGCCCTGTACGAAGTGCGGACCTACGATCCGCAAGCTGATGTGGACGAATTTGCCTCCGCTACAATTTTCTACCCACTTACCCTGAGCTTTGCAGCGCCTTCCGGCGGTTTGGTGTTAGTCCCGGGCTATACCGCGACACAGGAAATGTATGACTGGTGGGGCCCCGCCCTAGCATCGCTTGGCATCGTTGTAATGATCATCGACACGAATGATCCTCGCGATACGTTTCAGCCAAGAAAAGATGCGCATATTGCCGCCATCGAATTTCTCAAGGCTGAAAACGCAAATAGTGACAGCCCGATCAGCGGCAAGGTCGATAACAATAAGCTGGCCATCATGGGACATTCCCTGGGCGGCGGCGCGGCACTGGCAGCGGCACGAGAGCTGGGTAGCGAGATCAAAGCGGTGGTTCCTCTGCTGCCCTACTGCTGTGAGCTTGGAGAATCCTTCGACGGCGATTACAGCGACCTGACGGTACCGACTCTGATATTCGCCAGCAGCGAAGATACGGTAGCCCCGCCGGCGGGCCATGCCCGCGCACTGTATGACTCGGTTGCCGACAGCACGAATAAGGCCTATGTCGAATTCGCAGCCGGCACCCATAATTTACCAACCAATGGCGGCACCGAATTGGATAATCAGGCGCGATTCACTTTTGCCTGGCTGAAGCTGCAGATGGATGGCAATGCAGCCTATGCCGCAACCTTCAATGGCGCCATGAGTGAAGAACTGGACGCAAAGGTAGCGGTACTCGATACCAATCAATAACCGCGACCAGTCAAATATGCGGGCATTAGCTACTAATGCCCGCATATTTTATGCCTTTACTGATTCAGATCTTTGCCGCGCGAATTTCGATTTCTACTAACCAGCCCGGCACAACAAGATCGGCTACTTGTACGAATGAACGCACTGGCTTCTGCGGATTCTCATCGGTGCCGAAGAACTCGCGATATCCACGATTAAAACCATCGAAATCCAATAGCCCGTATTCCCCCGCCACTGCAAACGCCCTTACCTGAACGATATCAGACATCGACCAACCTTCAGCCTCGAGTGTCTGTTTAAATTTGTTGAACGTATCTATGGTCTGTTCTTCCATGCTTCCCCAAGCACCATCACTCTTGGGTGAGGCACCCGATCCACTTAGGTAGAGCGTAGAAGCCGACGGTGGAATCTTGATCGTAGTAAAGAAGTGCCTGCCCTCGCCCTGACGCTCGATCCCACCCGACGCTACAGGCTGCATAACAGCTGGCACAGTTTCAGACACAGTCTCCGGCATCTCAAGCATAGATGGTTGTTGAGTCAGCGCTTCTACTGGCACCGAACCTGGGCCCGAGGCCATAGTGACCAAGGCGATAACAAACGCCAATCCTATTCCAGCGATAAGCGCTACGCTTGTGTTGCTAAGACTCGTGAGCTTGTCGAAGAAGCTTTCCTCGACTGGCTCTTCAGTTTCAACATCTGCGGTCTCGCCGGGGTTCGCTTCTAACAACTCTGCTTTCACTTCTGTGTTGGCAATCTTCTTTGGCATAACTTATTCCTCTCAATTCAAAGTACCGATATGAGCGAGCACATCATTGATGTCTTCGTCACTTTTCAGTAGTTGTGCGGCGCTGCGCATCTGCGCTCCGGCAATATCCTCTGGGTGTTGGCCTCTGTATCCTGATTGGAATAACTTCAACTGCCTGCGCAGATACCAGTCATCTCTATTAACTAAAGCTGGCGCGCTTAAGGCCCGATTCCCCGTAGCGGACAATCCATGGCAGGCTGAACAATTTGCATAGAGCCCGGCGCCGCGGACGGTGTCTCCAATTACAGTCGTTGCGCCAGGCGTCACATCCCATGTCTCGATATAGGCGACTACCTCGTCCATCTCCGCCTCGCTCAGTTCGGCTACGGCTGCACGCATCTCATGTGCAGGTATATAATCTTTCTCCACTCCACGAATCGAATCGCGAAACTTAATTAGCTGCTCCTTCAGATACCAGCTCTCAAGCCCCGCAAGGCTAGGCGCACCTACAACGGCGTTTCCCTGCCCATAGGCGCCATGGCAAGTAGCGCAGATCTTATTACTCAATGGCTGCACACTCGTGTCTATGGCCGCATACTGTTGAGCAAATGCTGGAGCGAATAGACTGCTCGTTGCTAACGCCATGAGCAGCAAGAGCCCTCGCAGCAATCTCGATAGTGATGTAATTCTCATCATTTTATTCCTAGACCCGTTAGTTTCCCTTTCATCAGCTGATGCGCTGCCCCGGCATTGCCGAAACTCCCGCTCGACGGTTTACCATGTCCGCTATTGCCCAATGTGCCGAAAGAATTGCGCTTTCCTGCCACCCGGAATGCATCGTGACCTGATCGCCTATGGTGTAGTGACGCCCCCCTGCGGGTTGTCTCAATGTTTGAAACAATCGCTTTTCCTCATGGGTCATGCCGCTTCGATTTCGCTGCCAGCGCGCCGCGCAACCTAACATATGATTCATTCTATGCCATGCGATAGTGATGCCCTTCTCAACTTGCTGACGATAGTCTGGGTGAACTTTTTCACCCTGCTTTATCGCCGTCTCCAATCGCTCCTCTTGAGAGAGGCGAGTAAAATGCATACCACCGCCGAAATCATAGGCTGAGAGAATGACGCCTTTGCGCTTGAACATTCCGTGCGAGGGATACCAAATTTGCTGTATCGGTTGGTTCAGCCAGCTTATGCCTCCATAGATATCATCCTTTTCCCAGAACCGTTCCTTTGCCTGGAAGGCAGATTTGTAAGCTTCACCACGGCGCACATAGTTCATCGCCTCCTTGTATTCTTGAGGCAAGTTGTTGTCTATACCGGCCATCAGATGTGTGGGTATGCAATTAAAACAGTAGTCGGCCTGCAGCTTGTACTTCAGACCATCGTGCTCATAGGCAACGTCCACCCCATCGCCTGTTAACTGCACCGACGAGACCATGACGTTGTAGTAAATCTTGTCTTCCAATTTTCTGACGAAGCCTTTGACGATATTGTCCATGCCACCAACTGGCTGAAAGAGTACCGGGCCTGTTTCACCCTCGTTCGCATTGAGTGCGTTGCTCATATAACTGGATTTCAAAAGTTCTTTGAATGCCACCATATCCTTCTGTACGCCATGATCCAGAAAACCACCCTTCACATACCCGGAACGAAAACTACCCTTGTATAAATCTCCTTCACTAAGATCACCGAATGAGCGAATAGCGCCTAACAACGCCTGCGCTTCCCACTCATCGAAGGGTTGATCCAACTCGTAGTTGTTAAAACTCTTCGCCATGATTTCTGACATAAATCCGCGCGCATTCGTAGTGAACTCATTGTTCTTGATTGGCTTACCGCCAAGCATCGCATCATCCTGGTAATAGGCTTCCTTGTTCTCGTTTATGAAAATCTCCAGCTCGACGCCCAATTCTCTACAATAGTGCAGCAAGTTTCGGTGTGAGCTTGGAATTCGCGCGGGGCCGGCGTTGAAATACATATGCGGTTCATCATCGAATTCGCAGACCTGGGGGTTTCCGACTTCGTCGATAACATCTCCCGAGCGCACTGTCAGGCATCGCCCGCCGGCCTTGGGAGCGGCCTCCAGAATAACGACATCATAGCCAGCATTGCGCAATTCATAGGCGGCAGTCAGCCCTGATATCCCCGCCCCCAACACCACAACACTTGGCCTATTGCTTGGGCTTGCGAAAGGGATTTCTGGAATATCGAGACGGGTGTTTGGCACGATATCCAATGCCGAACTCGCCTTCATCACTGCAGCGCTGGTACCCGTAGCAGCGATTAGCCCTAGTAGTTCTCGCCTGGTTACTAATTTTTTCATGCTCTTGTCCTGGCCTCAAAATTACTGCGTCGGAATAGGAATTGGTGATGCGGTGACTGAATTTATTTTTTTCTGACAGTTCAAAGTTGCAACGCTTAACGCAGCCGAACATTCGATTGGCCGCCCTGGTAGTATCCACGCAGATCTATGCTCCAGCTGCGCTACCCTCTACCCTCTACCCTCTACTACCTACTCTGTACCGCTTACTCTCTACCGCTTACTATCTACCATCTAGACTTTGCAATAGTCATGTCAGCCAAGACTATCTAGCTAGGGCCCACTAGAAGGGGCATCAGGCACCTTCATTCGGTGCTGTCGAGGCGATCGCGCCTCAATCTGGTGATTTCAATGTTCCATGCCGAAACATTTGCACCATATAAAGGCAGGAAGCGCCCAGAGCCCACTAAGCTGGGGCGGCAGTCAGAGCCATGGAACAGGTACTTCAAATAGGGCAATTCGGGCGCGAAGCGAGTAGAATCTGTGTTCTAAGCAGACTTAAGCTACGAGGCATATGTTATCGAACAAGCTATCCTAGATTGGCTGGACAACAAC
>Ga0209308_10002218_pt1 | contig 17052 bp, 22 predicted proteins | sample COGITO_mtgs_1204_3_FD_184806 | JGI IMG/M metagenome (GOLD analysis project Ga0209308, IMG submission 184806) | Pelagic marine microbial communities from North Sea - COGITO_mtgs_120405 (SPAdes) (version 2) | ecosystem: Environmental > Aquatic > Marine > Epipelagic ...
CATTGCTTATATCAATCTCAACGTCTTTTTTAATTGGACGAGCACCACGTTTGTTTTTAAAACTTTGATACTGTCTAAGTGCACCAACCAGTGACTCCATTGCACCTGATTTGTAAATCACATACTCTAAGTTGTCATAGTTCTCGTCTTCGAGCATGTCAGCAAGTGTACGCAGTTTGTCACCAAGGTTGCTTTTTAAACTTGCTTCACTGTGTGAACCCATACCACCTGCTGGTAGTATTGCAACTTCATCGCCCTTGTTGATGATACGTGTTTCTTTTACTTTAGCGTCGGACATTGCTTTGTTATATCTTGCTTCTAAATCATCATCGCCATCTTCTAGTTCACTTGATAAATCACCGTAAGGCGTATCACGTTCGAGTTTACCACGATTGTTCATTCTTATATCTTCTACAGTTTTCTTTATACTTCCCATTGGCATTGAAATTTGTTCTTTTTCTTCTGCAAGGACAGTATCAAATATTTCAACTGCTTTGTTGATCATTGGCTTTGAATTCATTGGATACAGATTAACAATCAGATCTTCTTTTTCTTCTGGTGACATTCCTGGCCACTTGCCACGTATCTCTGTAGCACTGGTCATTCCAGGACCAAACTGTACTGTTGGCAAGTATGTCATAAAACCATGTTGTTTCATGTTTTCTGGCTTTTGTCTTTTTAATGGTTGTAAGTAACTTGCACTGCCATCTTTTTTAAAGCCACCTGGTAACGGTGTTACACCTGAATCCTTATCACTACGAACAAAAATAAGTTGTGTTGTTTCTGGATCATACAAGTCCGTGATCTCTCGTGGTTGAAACGGCGACTTAACTTGCACAAATCTATGTGCAGGAATACCTGCTATACCAGCAAGTGATTTCTTTAATTTAAAAGGGAATGGTCTGTTGCTTTTATCATCAGTTGCGGCAATGAATACATCTGCTTTAGGAAACTGTGCAACGGCAGCATCATATAATGCTTTATGCCCTGCATGAAATGGATGAAATCCTCCTGGTATAATAACTAATTTTTTTAACGCCATTTTTCTTTCCTAGTAGCTCATTGTAATTGGACCAATTTTACCGCTTGTAAATTGACTTACGATAGCTCTTATCCATGTGTACTTACCAGGCAAATAGATACTATAGTCAGTTGTAATAGCAGTTGAACCGTCAATTGCACTATCTCCAGGAAATGTATACACATCAAACCAATCAGCTTCTATAAGGCCAGTTGGATAATCTGTTGGATAGCTATCTGCAGTTTTTGGATCAGTATCTAAACTTGCTTGTATTGTAACTATTCCTGGAAAGTCATTGGAAATAAAACGTATGTTCTGTCCATTACCTTGTCCAAGATAGTAGCCTACACCTTTTTGTCTAGTTCCTGTAATCGTGGTTGTACCAGCCGCATATTCGGTTTCTGCTATTAGTACGAGACTGCTTGACTTCATATTACTCTGCTTTTGTTAATTCAACAAGAACATTGCTACTTCCGCCTTCAGCTGCTAATTGAGTTATTACTGCTTCTAATTGTGAAATTGTATCAGCACTAAGTATTTCTCTTGCAGGAGCATCGTCACGAACTAGTTCGCTAAGTGTTATTGTAATTGATGTTGTGTTTATCTTTGCCATAACGTTATTTATCGCTTTCTAATTTTGTGTTTGATTTACAACTACAATACCATTTTCGTCAACTTCATTATTTGCAGATGTTTTTGGTGTAGATCTAAAAATAACTTTTTTCTTTTTGCCTTTGATAAAAAGATCACTAGTTAGATGACAATTTTCTAACTTTTCAAACAGTATCTTTTTACTCAATGGAACCTTGATTAGCTCGTCTATTTTACGTCCCAATGGCCTTGCACCCATTTTAGGATCATATCCAACTTCTACAAGATGATCAACTAGTTCTTCAGTAATTATAATATTAATGTTTTTACTCTTAAGACTACTGCGAAGTTCATTTACAAACTTTGCAACAATTTTCTTTATGGCAATTGGCTCAAGTGTTTGAAACTTAACAACAAGGTCCAGTCTGTTTCGAAGTTCTGGTTTGAAAAAATCTTTTACTGCTTTGTCTTCAGATCCAGTTTTAACCAATGGTTGTCCAAATCCAATACTGTTGTTTTCGTTGTCTCTTGCACCTAGGTTAGATGTAAGTATAATAATACAGTTTTTAACATCAACTGTTTTACCATTTGATCCAGTAACAGTTCCTTCATCCATCATTTGTAAGAATATGTTAGAAATATCTTGATGTGCTTTTTCAATCTCATCAAATAGCAATACACTGTATGGTGATTTTGATATATCTGATATCAGTTTACCACCGCCTAAGTTGCTATCATCGTAGCCAACAAACCCTGGAGGTGCGCCTAACAAGCTACTTACAGTGTGTTTGTCTTGATATTCGCTCATGTCATAACGTAAAAGTTGCATGTCAAGATGGTTGCTTAAAAGTTTAGCAAATTCAGTTTTACCAGTACCTGTTGGTCCTAAAAATAAAAACGCACCCATTGGCCTATTTGGCGTGCTTATACCTGCGTAGTTTACATATAGTCTTTCTAGCACTTGATCTACAACTTGATCTTGACCAAAAAGTTTTTGTTTAATGTTGCTGTCAAGATCTTGAACCTTTTCGCTTACGTCACTACTTACTTTGCTTTCAGGAATTTTAGCTATTCTAGCTACCTGTACATCAATAAGTTCTTGATCTACTACTAATCCATCTTTGTCTTTTATACGTTCTACGGCACAGGCAGCATCAATTAAATCAATTGATTTATCTGGATTTTTCTTATCATTCATGTACCTTGTGGCCATATCAACCGCTTTAATGATAGCATTGTCTGCGATTTGCACATTATGGAATTTTTCTAAACGCGGTCTTAACCCGTGCAGTATTTTGACTGTGGTTTCTTTATCTGGTTCATCTATACTGACTCTATAAAATCTACGCATTAATGCTCGATCTTTTTCAAAACTATCATAAAACTCTTCCCATGTTGTACTTGCTATTACTTTAATATTACCTTTAGTAATTGCAGGTTTTATCATGTTAGCAAAGTCTAAACTGCTTCCACCAGTTGATCCAGCCCCCTTCATGGTATGTGCTTCATCAATAAAAAGTATACAGTTCTTTTTTGATTCGAGAGCTGATATTACGTCTTTGAGTTTTTCTTCAAATTCGCCTCTATATTTTGATCCAGCAAGCAAACTTCCAATTTCTAATCCCCAAACTTCAAAGTTTTGTATAAACTTTGGAACATTATTTTCTTTTATTCTTGTTGCCAACCCTTCTGCTATGGCAGTTTTCCCAACACCTGGATCACCAACCATTAACACATTGCTTTTAAAACGTTTGGCTAACACTGTGATTATTTCTTCTAGTTCGGTTTCTCTTCCGATTACTGGTTCTAGTTTGTCATTTTTTGCTAACTGTGTGATATTTACACAATGTTCGTCTAAGATGTCATTTGCTTGTTCAGTAGGCATACCTGTTGCAGTTTTTAATTCATAGGTTTGTTGCCAATGTATTACAAACTCTTGTTTTGTTACTCCATGTTTTAGCATAAAGTAACTAGCATAACTGTTTGATTCAGCCATAATCGCAAGCCAAACATCAATGGTACTCATTGCACGTCTTCCGCCAAACATGACCTGCGTAAGTGCTCTGTTAAAAACACGTTCAAGTGCATTGGTTTTTCTTGGTTCTTTTACTTTGCCTTTTGCACTAACTAACACTGCTTGACTATCAAGGTACATTGTAAGATCTTGTTCGATAGCCTCAGGTGATGTGCCAAACTGTTCAAGGCATCTCCAAAAACGTTTATGTTTTACCAAAGCCAACATCAAGTGTTCAAGAGTAACATATTCGTGATTTTTACTCACTGCAAGTTTTGATGCTTGATCTAAAATATTTTCAATTTCAGGATTATTTTGCATGTGTCTCCTAGTTTGTAGTATTTATTGTTGGTATTTCTTGATAGTGTTTATTATTTCTTCAGGAATGTTCGTTGGCATAGTTGCCTTTATCTTTACAAAGATATCACCAGGGTTGTGTCTATCTCTAAACACACCTGCAGACCCTAGTCTTATCGTTACACCTGGATTGGTTCTTGGTGGTATTCGAACATCATATTTCTTTCCTAGTACATCTACTACCTTGATATCACCGCCAATTATAAGTGTCCAAAAGTCAACAGTTTCTTCAGTGTACATATCTAGTCCGTGCCGTTGCCACTTGCTGTCAGCTTTTATCCTGTAACTTACAATTAAATCCATACCTCCAGGAGCAGCCTTGGCATACCGTATGTTTTCACCATGAACAACACCTCTTGGAATATCTATTTCAACACTGCTATTTCCTTGTTGTGTCTGTACACCAATGATTCGTTTACCACCAGCCAGGCTATCTTTAAGACTTATACTAATACTGATACGTGCTTCTTTTTGTTGTTGCTGACTTTGTCTAAACATCTGTGCAAATATATCTTCAAAGCCAAAACCTTGTCTATGATGAGAAAATCCTGCTTGCTGATTAGTACTACCAGTTTGATCAAAGTATGCACGTTTGTTTGGATCTTTTAGTATATCATATGCATTGCTAACTTCTGCAAATTTGCTTGCATCTCCACCTCGGTCAGGATGATGCTCTTTGGCTTTTTCTTTATAAGCTCGCTTGATTGTATCAGCAGTTGCACCTTTTGCAACGCCCAATATAGAATAAGGATTCATAGTGTATTGTATTACTTTTCTTTGCTTTTGTCAAGCTCTTCAGTTACTGCTTTTTCATAGTATACAATAATTTCAGATTGTTGTTCTAAATACCTTTTGATTTCAGCAATATTCAATGCGAGGTTTTCATAATCTTTCATTGATAGGGCAACAAATGCAAGCTCCCCATAGATTTCGTTAAATTCTTTCACAAATTCTTCATAGTTGTCTTTGGTGACTACAAATACTCTTGTGTCAGTTAGCTGGACTGCTTTTGGTCTTGCTACTGTTGGTATTTTCGTTTTTTGTATTTGAGTTACTACCTTCACTTCCGGTTCCTGCGTCAGGCCGCTGCAACCACTTAGGAAGATCAGGCTGGCTATTGTTACCAGTATCGCCCATAAACTCACGCCATAACTTTGCCGTTGCGCCATTCATTTTTCCTTCTAATACTTTTGCATCTTTTAATGCTTCGACTACTAAATTTAAGTTATTAAGTTTAGATCTAAGTTCATCACCGTATGCTTCGGCTTTTTGTAAGTCTTGTTGTAACTTCTTATTCAGTGCCGCTGATTTTACAATATCTGCTTGCAGTGCTTTTGTGCTTGCTTCTGCAGTTTCGGCTGCAATTTCTAATTTTGAATTATTTTCACGTAGTACTTTAATTGTATTCTGTGTATCAGTGTAGTAAGACTTAGCGGCATAGCCCACACCACCGAGTAAACCTACAACTATTAAAAGTGCATAGACTTTAAGCATCCACTGCTCTCATACGTGCTACCAGTCTATCAGCACGTTTAGTTACTTGTCTATACCAATTTGAATCAACCATTTCATCAGCGGCGGAGTTCCAATCTTTGGCATCTACTCCACGTTTCATTCCTTTAAACTTTGAAAGTCTTGGACGACCCATGTTAAACATCATGTTTGCAATTATTCTTTGGACTTCTTCTGGGAGTTCATCAAAGTCAGGATATAGGATGTTGCAGTCTGCGAGGACGGTTTGGACGTCACTGTCAAAGGCTGAATTGCATCTATCTTCTGAGACAGGTGTTCCAACCGGTTGTCCATGTTCTGGATCACTATCAATAACCAGATGACCAATACCAAAAGTAGGCAACCCGAGATGGTCGAGGTATATTTCATTAACTGAGCCTTCGTCATATGCAATCTCTTCTCTAAGTTTATCAATGTCCATTTTTTCTTCCTTCTGTTGTAACCATATTTATGTAGTTTGCGGCCTCTACATGGGCTTTTTCCAATGGGTGTCCGCATGAGCCAATTGGAAAACCTTTGTGTATTGACCATTCTAAAAACGTATAACCCCAAAAATTTATTATATAATGGAGTGTTTGATTTTGAAGGTGAATAGCTTCTGCATTTTTCATGTACAACATAGGATCAATACAGGTCATTATAAAATCTATTTTGTTTTGTTGTAGCAAGCATATTGTACTGTATATTTGTTGTAAGTTGCGATGAAGGTTCCAATATTCGCTATCGATATGTTTGTAAAAAAAATGGGATAATTGATTTTCGTGTCGAGGATGTATTGTCTTCCAACTGTTGTTGTCAACATCATAGTAATCAAATCTTTCAAACCAACTCCAATTTACAATTACTAGACAATCATGTAATTTTTCAAGATAGGACAAAAGTATACAACTTATCCATTGGTTTCCTTTTCCGCCAAGAGCGTAACATTCGTATTTGGTATCTATATTTTTTGCGATTAAAGCTGGCCATGTACTTGTACTATAACGACCAGTGGGCTTAGTTTCATCATAGGTTGGACAATCAATCAGTTCGTCACCTCGTGTGAAACTATCACCAAAAGCTACAACTTTTTTATAGGGCATTATCTACCTGCGTTTGCTAGTAAGTTCTGTATATCTTTGGCTTTTTTGCCTTTGTTGTATATAGCTTTAGGAGGAATACCAGCAAGAGTTCTTGCTTCGTTAAGTTCGAACTGCTCACGTTCTCTATAGGTCTTAGGCGAAGTAGGTACTAGCAGGTTAAACTGTTCCACAGTAAAAGGCATTTCTTTGCCTCTGTAGCCCATGGTCCATCCATCACCTTCATACTCTGTGAGTGTGTTGAAATCATCTAACAATGAGGCTAAGTTGTCAGCGGTATAGTTTCTGCGTTTAAGTTCGATGTACACTAGATATCTGTTTGGTTTTACTTCACCTGGACTCATGTCTGCATCTAGTACAAAATCATAGCCTTTTTCAAACCAGTTGACCAAGTCTACTGCGGCTTGTCTATCTCTAACGTAAAAACTTGCAACAACTATTTCATCGTCATCGCCCATTTTACTTGAAAAGTCATCAATATATATTGTGCTTTTCATCATGCCTGCTAGGTCTTTGTAACCTAAACCTTCTGTTAAATTAAACTTGGACATCAATATTAGTATCCATTTCTGCTTGTGCGTCTGTATCCATTACTGCCTGTTGATCTAAGTCAGCATTGTATGCATCATCAAGATCCTGCAGATCAACTGTTTCATCTTCAAGTTCGACAGCCCCAGTTCTTATATCTGACATAAGACTCTTTGGCATAATAATTTCAACCAACCAAATTGGCTTTTCAATTAGACGTGCAACCTTAGTACCTGCTTTAAAATCACTTGGATTTTTAACCTTGATTGGTACCTTCATTTTGGTTTTCTTCCATTTGACTTCACAATCAAAAGGTAGTAAACGCATTGCTCCTCTTGGATCAGGCATGAGTTTTGCTGGCCATAAAAATGTACATGACGTCTTATATGGACCTTGTTCTGGACCCGCTACTAGTTCACCTAGTTCCCAATTTCTAAATGCAAATACATCAAGTTCATTTAGCACACGTTCAAAGTCTAGCAGTACTCGCATGCTACCATCACTCATGTAGATACCTTTGATATTGTCTGCAACCATCCAATAATCTGAACCATCTTTAAAAAATTCTGAATCATCTAGAGACATTTGAGGCCTTTTGTTCTTACGTTAACAGTATTTAGTCCAATACTGAATTGTGGCCGCTAATATATTTAGCGAATAATATTGTGATTTTACACACAGTATTTCTTATTTGTTTTTGTTTTAAATATTATTGTGGGTAGCGAATAACCTTTAACCTAGGAGATACAATGTCTCGAGCGAAACGCAAAGCAAAATATCAAAGACAACTACAACAAGACAACACAATAAATTTTAACCAAGCACTAAAACGCAAACACATTAAACTTCATCCGAAGTCACGCAATCAAGAAAAACTTATACTAAGCCTACTAGACGCACACACGAGTATTACTGTGGCGACTGGACCTGCGGGAACGGGTAAAACTTATCTTGCAATGTTAGCGGCTATAAAAGCATTTAGAGATGGAGAATGTGAACGTATTGTACTGACTCGCCCAGCAGTGGGTGTCGATGATGAAAAGCATGGCTTTCTGCCCGGTGATTTGAACAGTAAAATGGAGCCGTGGACAAGACCTTTGTTTGACGTACTGCGAGAATTCTACACTAAAAAAGAAATAGCACGTATGCTAGATGAACAAACTATTGAAATATCACCATTGGCTTTTATGCGAGGACGTACATTTAAGGATGCCTGGATTATAGCAGATGAAATGCAAAATGCAACGCCTAGTCAAATGAAAATGTTGATGACACGTATAGGCGAGAATTCAAAAATAGTTATCACAGGAGATGTTGAACAAACAGATAGAACCGTACACAATAACGGTCTAATTGATTTATGCAAACGACTAGAAACTGTTAGAAGTGGACTAGCAGTATGTTATATGAGCAATCAGGATATACAAAGACATCCTATTATTGACACAGTATTGGAGATTTACGCAACTTAAAAATTGGCTCTGGGGATGGGGAACCTACCCCCAGAATAAACTAATAAAATCACTTAGTCCTCCAATCACACTATAAGTAAAAACATTGTTAGTATTGGAGCAATAAATGAATAGAATAAAAAAACTCATTCCTTCTATAAATCCTATTACATTCAAGGACGGAAGAGGTATTATACAGACTTATCTTCCAGAAACAGATACAATAAAAGAATGGAACTATATTGTTACATTTAAAGGTGCTATACGAGGCCATCATTATCATAAAGAATTTGATGAATATGTTATGTTTGTAGACGGCGAAGGTGTTTATACAGAAATTACAAACGAAAAAGAACTTATTACTCCTGTGAGCAGCGGCGATTGCATTTATTTGCCAAAATTTGTGCCGCACACTTTTTATCCCATTGCAGATTGCAAAATGATTGCAATGATCACTAAAAAATGGGACGATTGTGGGGAACCTATCACAAAAATACAGATATGAAAATATTAGTTACTGGTGCAAGTGGATTTTTAGGTAGTCATATTGTTGATAGAATTACACAACAATATCCGGACTACACAATCATACCTTGGGACGTAGAACAAGGTGATTTGAAAACCATACGAAAATTTCCTGAGGTAGATGTAGTAGTGCATCTTGCAGCTTTTAACAGCACCAAAGACTTTTACAAACAGGGATTACAAGTTATTAATGATAACATAGTACCTACTCTAAACGTTGTCAACTACTACACAAACAAGCGGGGTAAGAAACCTTTAATAGTTTACACAGGTACACCAGAAGGTGTAGCAGGAGCAACTGACCTATTCAATTATCCGTTGCCCACAGATGAAGCATGTCCTATTGTTATTCCAGATGTTAAAAACCTACGGTGGAGTTATGCTACAAGCAAAGTACTAGGAGAACAGGCTGTTATTGCTAGTGGACTTGATTACATTATTGTAAGACCTAATAACATATATGGCCCAAGACAACGCAATCATTTTGTGGATGAATTCATTGCAAGAGCCAAGCAAGGCGATGTAAGCCTATACGGTTACACAAACACACGTAGTTGGTGTTATGTACAAGACTTTGCTGATGCATTTGTTAGACTTATACACACACCTAAAGCAAGAGGCGAAATAGTGAACATCGGCAGTAATGACGAACAGACCGTGCTTACACTTGCAGAAATAATTTTGGACCACATGGGTATGCAAAACACAATAAAAAAGCACCCTGCACCAGTTGGTAGTGTGCGTAGACGAATGCCTGACATAACAAAAATTAAACGTCTTACAGGTTGGGAGCCAACTACAGATCTAACTACAGGACTGAAACACACAGTGAAGGCGAACATATGCGTATAGGCACAATTGGACTTGGAGTTGTGGGCAGTGCAAATCGTGCAGGTTTTGAACAACTAGGGCACGATGTTAGTGTACATGATATCAAACTTGATACTACTATACAATCGATAGCAGACACTGAATGTGTGTTTGTTTGTGTGCCTACACCCAGCAAACCTTCAGGCGAGTGCAACACTGACATAGTAGAAAGTGTTATAGTTGAACTCGACCAAATAGATTACACAGGTGTGATTGCCATACGGAGCACCACAGTGCCGGGCTTTACCCAGACCATGATAGACAAGTACACTCAAAGACAGATATGTTTTGTTCCTGAATTTGTACGCGAACGATGTGCTGAAAACGACTTTACAAACGAACATGAGATGCTTGCAGTAGGAACCAAAGACAATTACGTATACGATCTAATCGTAAGAGCACATGGACATTATCCCAAGAACACTATACAACTGTCGCCTAGTGAAGCTGAAATACTCAAATACTATCTTAACCTTTATGCGGCAACACGAGTAACATTTGCAAACGTGTTTTATGAAATTACACAACGCCTAGACTGTAACTACAAAAGTATCAAAGATGCATGCATACTAACAGGGCGTGCAGGCGACATGTATCTAGATGTTAACAAAGAACTGCGAGGCTACGGTGGTATGTGTTTGCCCAAAGACACAAGAGCAATCATATGTTTAATCGAACGCATGGGCTTGGATCTAGATTTTTTCAAAACCGTGGACAGCGACAACAATAAATTTCCAACCACAGTGTTAAACGGCATGCGTAGTGAAGTAGACAACAATAAGTAAAGGACGCATGAAGTACTTATATGTTGGCTCTGGGGGTAGGAGTCGAACCTACACGCTAAATATATTGCAGTACATTTAACACACGATAAACGGTCGTGCATGTCTACCGATTTCATCACCCCAGATTATAAACTAAGCTGCCTTTGCTAGTGCATTATGTTTTTCTAAAGCCGCAATCATTCTTGTCATGCCTATTCCTCCACCTACTCTAGGAAAGAAATCAAACTTTAAAAATTCTTCTAGTTCTGCTTCTACTCTATCTTTGCCAAACAGTTTGTAAAGTAAGTTACTATAAGCACCATCTGTAATAGTGTGGAATGTATCTCGCATCATGTCTACGTCAGTGCTACGTTCTGCTGATCCAATTGTTTCCATACCACCAAGTATAACATCAATTTTCTTGGATTCTGTTTCACCAGGATATCTACTCATGTTCCAAAATGGTGATGTCATTTCTGGAAAGTCTGTAATCATTGTAGCACCAAACTCGTCGTACATTTTACCTTCTTCTTCTGCAGTCATTTCGTAATCACTTGCTAGTCCGTAATGCTTTTGCCATTCTGCATATGTTTTTTCTGTAGGCTTTGGAAATCCTAAGTATTCACATAGTTCGTATTCCATTACTTTTAAATCATTTATATCACCTGGGAATTCAAATTCAAACATTGGAAAGATAATGTCGTGTCTACCTGGTATTGCGTTAGGCTCTTGCCTGTAGGAAGTGGAGACACAAAAAAACCCCTTACTATCGGGGCTACTTAATAATTCATGTTCTAGCCACATCTGGCCTGTTTGCGGCAATGGCCAAACCTGGCCTGCGTAGTTGTATGTTGCTACATTGAATGGATCTTCACATGCGGCAAGTATGCTTAATCTGTTTTGGGTATGGACTTCTAAGAATCCTTTATCCAAAAAAAATGACCTTAAAAGGCCAACTGTTTCTGTGAATTTGCTTGGATTTATTAATTGTGTCATTTTTGTTTCCTTTAGTCAAAAAAAATTTTAGTCAAAAAAATATCGACGCTGTTGTCGTTCGTTTATTTAGCCAAAAGCAAATCTTCTAAGGTTTTTCGTCCTTTAGCCAAAAGATTATCATAGGTATTTTTGTACCAGTGAACATTTTGCTGAAAACGATACTGATGCATTTGCCATAGTTTTTTTGTACGTTTTGCATCTTTGAATAGATTTAAATTACTATCTATACACATTTGCATTCTTACAACTGGATCTTGGACTGAGTCATAGCTGTGATCTACAACATCATCAAACACATCAAATCCATGTTCACGAAGCCATGCTACTGTACCTTTACCACTTATCCATATTGGAAAATTGCTACCCAGTTGATTGTTTATAAGTTTTTCACTTACCCAAGCAAGGTCGTAATCATAAACACTTTCTGTAACAAACTCAACAAAACTATTTTGATATAATGGCACTAGATTATTAGTAAAATTTTCTGGATTTGAAAAAATTGTTTGATTTGGTTCTAAATCTTCGTACGGAGGATAAGCGTCTACAGTAATAGTTGCTAAACCATCTTCACATTTTGCACGTTCCCATCCTTTGAGCATGTTAAGTTTAAAATTCTCATGATCTTCAAAGTTCCAAGGAACTACATCCATGATGTCAACACTGTTGTTGTTTAGGTACCATTGGAGTAACGGAGCAGTTATTTTACAATAATGATCCAGATTAATACCTAGCATATAACTTAACGATACTAATCTGTGTGTACTTGGCATACGGTTTAAGCAGATGCCTACTTTTGTACTAGAAAAATTTTTGTCTGTAATGCTCTCGAGTTTTCTATAACCACCAAGAAAGTCATCTATGTTATGACTGTGTGGAGCAAAATTATAATGGTACCAATTTGTATTTGGAGGCCAATTGGCTAGATGTGTCCAATCAGCCGGTTGAGTAAACATATGAAATGTCTTATCACTGTGTTGATTAAATAATTTAAAAAATGTATTCAATCCATTATGAGGAGGAACATCAGCATAATATATCACAACTGTATTGTTTTCTATTCTATCACTGACAGTGTCAATCTCGCTGCAATCAACTGCAAATAAATCTATTTGTGGATAGCTTTTTTTAAACTCGTTATCCACAAATGCTTTCATCTGTGTATCTTGTATTTTTCCAATGTAGTGCATTAATTTAATATCCGTTTGGAACTATAACATAGTGTATTGCAAGTACTATTCCTAAACTTGCACCCAAGCCTATCATCATTTTCATAAAGTCTCTTCCTACAATAGGAAACACATTCTTTAATCTGTATGAACCATTGCTCATTGTGCTTATTGCTAGTTCTCTACCACATAATAATCCAACAAACACCCAAGTAGTTGACATTGGAATATTGTTTAGTTCTTTAAAGAAGTATAAACATAAAAAATATGCCGCATCAATAATACAGGCACTACGTACATATCTAGTGTGTTGTTTTTCCAACACAATCTTCTGTATCTTACCACCGCCTTCTCGAAACATAAAACCTAAACCTAAAACAAATATTACACTAATTGCAATCATCATATCAAATGGTACTTGTCTTGGTAAAAACACTGCTATGTTTGCAACATCATGACTTAGCCATGTCCACCATAAGAAGCCTGTAGTGACCCATTGTCCTATACGCCACCAACGTTTGTGTTCTTCTTTTACTGGATCATTACGTTCGTTGAGCCATCGTGCTATTAGTATCCATAAACAGTAGGCAAATACACCTGCGACAGCATAACCCATGATTGATTTTACCAGCATCTTCTCCAGCACAAAAGTACTAGCAAAGGCACTTAAAACTAAAAAAGACGTACTAACTGGTACGCCTATCCTTGTGAGCAGTAATAATACCAACGGTGCCATAGCATGATACCATTGTATTTCTTGAAATGGAATCTTAGTAAGTCTACCGTAACTGATGTCTCCACCATTTACTGTCCATCCATACCAGAGTGCCCAAAGTAAAACCGCACTAGCGGCGGCCCACATTGTTGTCCATTTAAATCTTTGATTGTTACTTGCTATCCATGTACCCAGTGTTTGTACACTATCGTTAGCAATAACTGAATAGCCAGCAAATAAAAAGCCTAACGCCATCCACAGTGTTAGTTGGTCCATAATGTCCTCTTGTTAAAAGTTATGTCTACAGGTTATTTAAGGTTTGAAATATTACAGTTTTGTTACGATTGTGTTACAGTTTTGTAAACCTCTAACCAATTTTTAACAATTGGATAGTCAACATCTGCATGCATGTTGTGTCCATGTTCCATCAGTATCGGTCTAAGTCCAAATCTCAAACCAACAGTTGCATTTTCTGGTTTGTCTTCTATCCAGTAACAGTTTGAACCTGCATACTTGCTCAGTGCGTCATCTTTGTCTGCACCTGTGTCCAAACATACTACCTTGCTAAATGCGGTTTTACCAAACATTTTTTGCAGATTCATTTCTCTAAGTTTGGCTGCATTTTCATCTAAACTTAAACTAGTTATGCAAATAAATCGATATCCATGTTGTTCATGTAGTCTTTTTACCCAGTACATAGCATCTCTTAGCACTGGAAGGAATCCTATTGCGGCACTTTCATTGAACTGCTTTATTAGTTTTTTAACTTGTTCTTTTGTGATACCGTAACGTTCAGCCATATCATATTTAAACTGGTATCCTTCTGTGGTTTCAAATCCATGTTGTATCATCCAACAATTAAATGCCCACTCCCAATCTAGTAGGACTCCATCGCAATCTGTAAGTATTGTTTTTTCGTATTTGTTATATCTCATCGTCATCTTTCTATCTATATTAACATCGGCAACTTCGGATACGGTGTTGCTATACCGTTTTGCTGATCCAAGTAAGCACATATAAACTCTAGCATTACTGAATCATGCATGGTTAAGTAGTAGTCTAATGCTTCCAAACCCACTGCATCTTCATATACAAAATCGTCTACGTTGTTCTTGCTAATGTAGTGTTCAATTGCTAATCTTTCAGTTTGTATTGTGAACATATTTTTCCTTTTTGTTATTATACTTTACAATAACACAGGAAAAGGATTATGTCAACCTTTTTCTTCATTTTGGTTAGAATTATCTTCTACTATCTTATGAAACTGATATACCCTATAATGATTGACTTTAATCATATCCATATGATCTTCGGCTTCTTCTCTGGTTTTGAATCTAGCAACTACAACAGGATCTTGTACTCTTGGTTCATACACTATTTCAAACGTCTTCATTGTTCATTTCCCAAACATTATACACATCTGAAAAGGCCATGTTCATTGGTGAATATTCACTGACATTTTCTTCTTGCCATGCATGTATATCAACCCATTGTTCTGCAGTAAGTTCAGTGATATCTTCAATATCATAATGATTGCAGATTGCATGTTCTACACAACTGTATGCTTCTCTTTCGATATGCTCTTCATCTTTGTACATTCTTGCCCAGTCAAATTTATTAGTCATTGTTTGCCTCCTCTAAGATTTGTTTTCTTCCTTCAACACCAATTTGTGAATCCATCATTGTTTTAACATGTTGTAACATAGCACATGCCATCATTAGTATATCTTCTTTACTATCGCACATCAAGATCTGTTGTTCGATTGGCTTGCATAATTCTCGCATGCGTTCTTTTACATCAATCATTTTGTTATCTCCTCTTGTGTGATATGCATTTGATTTTTCATGTCATCTGTGTTTAGGTACGCCAAGTTTATAATACTAGTAAAACCAATTACACGAGCTTCTGCTTGTTCAACCAATCGTTTGGTTGCTAACATACTGCCACCTGTGGCTACTAGATCATCGGCTATTAACACTCGATTGGCATGTCCAAGAATTCCTTCTTGTAGTACCAAGGTATCTTCGCCATATTCAAGTGCATAGGTTTCTTGTAATAGGCTACCTGGATACTTGCTTCCTTTTTTACGCACCATAACAAAAGGCACTCCTATTGTGGCAGCTAAAACTGCTCCTACAACAAAACCTCTGCTTTCAATACCTACTATGTGTGTAATATCACCATTGCGATTGAACCTACTTTGAATTTCAACTGCCAGTTCTGCCGCAACTTGATTCCATATTGGTTGTGCAAACAGACTATTTACATCATAAAAGTTTACACCCTCCACAGGATAATCCTGCACAGTTCGCATGTAATCTGTTGGCTTAGTTTTTACTGAAGACATAGACACCCTCCCATTTTTCTCTACCTTGTTTTCTATCATTACCCACACCTGGACGTGTGTTCAACATCATTTTAATTGTTTCTATGTGTTTGAATCCTATTTTTTCTGCAGTCTCAATCCACCTCTGTGTAACTTCATAGGGTTCTTTTCTGTCGTAACTTTTGTAGTCTGCAATGTTGGTAGCGAAAAGTCCTTCTCGATTGAGTCCTCTATGTATGTGTTCCATGGTCGGAACAGCGTATCCATCAAACCATTCATCTTCTGTTTTAAACTGTACCATACACTGGGTTTCTTCATCGCTATACTTCTCCAAGTTAAAATAGGGAGGACTACTAAATGCTAAATCTATATCCTCGGGTTGATATTCTTCGCTTACACTTTGTACGATAGTGCCTCTAACCCCAGTTGCTTCATCGATGATATCATTTAAATAATTGAGATATTTTACAGTTTCAGTATTAGGTTCTACACCTACATAATCATACTTAAAGTTGCTTGACCCTATGCCTAAAAGTCTTCCACCATATCCACAACTGTAGTCATAAACTCTACCCCAAAGCACAGGACACAAATGTTCTACTATTGCTTTAGCATTTTGTGCTTTAAAGTTGGTAACGTTTTCTCCTGTTACTAGTTCAAGTGCAGTTCTTAACTGTGTAGGTCTTAGTAGTCGATCTCCTGTTCTAAATTCAAAACAGATACGTATAGCACGTTTTAGTTTGCGTTCATCAAAGAATCTGTCACGTAGACTGTTTGATCCTCTACCTTTTGGTTCAGCAGTCATCATGTTGGGAAACAGAAATCTATTGATTGTTTGACCTCTGTTGTTGCCCAGTCCAATTTTGCCGTTGTCTACATTGTTATAGGATAATTTGCTAAATTTACGTACTGCATCTACCAGTCCTTTATGAGTGTAATAAACAATAGGAACAATATCAATACTACGATATATGTCATAAACCTTTTCGATAGTTTCTTCAGGGTTACGGTCATACTGTGCTTTATCAAAGGCATCTAATTGGTCGTAGACATTTTCATAACCAGTGAACTCGTCACTCTCGATGTTTGTAATATTCCAAATTTTATACAGTTCATCAAGCATCTAAAAATTCTAA
>Ga0209308_10002226_pt1 | contig 17021 bp, 22 predicted proteins | sample COGITO_mtgs_1204_3_FD_184806 | JGI IMG/M metagenome (GOLD analysis project Ga0209308, IMG submission 184806) | Pelagic marine microbial communities from North Sea - COGITO_mtgs_120405 (SPAdes) (version 2) | ecosystem: Environmental > Aquatic > Marine > Epipelagic ...
TGGATTGGGATAAATTAAAGATATTTCATGCAGTTGCTGAGGCAGGAAGTTTTACTAACGCAACTGTTAATTTAAACTTAAGTCAATCAGCAATCAGTAGACAGATACAATCCTTAGAGCAAGATTTAAAAGTACAATTATTTGAAAGACATGCAAGAGGTCTTACTCTCACTGAGAATGGAGAATATGTATTTAAAACAGCTCATGAAGTAATTTCTAAATTAAAAGAAGTTGAAACCTCTTTAGGTGATCAAAAAAACAAACCTACAGGAAAACTAACAATAACAACCGTTAGAAGTTTTGGAACCCATTGGTTAACGCCAAGAATTGAGGAATTTATGAGACTAAATCCAGAAATCGAAATAGAGCTAATTTTTGAGGATAAAGAATTGGATTTAAGCACTAGACAAGCTGATATTGGTATTTTTATGAGAAGGCCAAAGCAACTCAATTATATTCAAAAAAAACTTATAGACTTAAAATACTATATATATGGTTCAAACAAATATTTAGAGAAGTATGGTATGCCTAAAACAATAGGTGATCTAAATAAACATAAATTTATCTCATTTGGTAAAGGTGCACCCTCTCCAGTTTATAATCCTGAATGGGCATTAAAACTAGGGATGCATGATGGTAAAAAACGTAAACCTATAATGAAAGTAAATAGTGTTATGGGCTTATTGCTAGCAGTCGAGTCTGGTGTTGGATTAGCAGCTTTACCAGAATATTTAGTTAGTAATTCTAGCAATATTATTAAAGTTCTACCTAAGTCAGAGGGTCCTATAACTGAAGCTCATTTTGTTTATCCTCAGTCTTTAAAGAATACAGCCAGAGTTCAAGCTTTTAGAAATTTTCTTTTTAGCAAAATAGGCGATTGGAAATCCTAATTAATCTGCGACATTATTGCAATTGATAATCATTCTCAATGAGAATAGTTCTCATTCTCAAAATATTATTATTAAAAATCATATCGAATGAGGAAAATATCAATTTTAAGTTTAATTTTTATACTGTTTTCAAGTGTAGTTTTTTCTGGAGAGATAAACATCTTTAGTGCAAGGCATTATGATTCAGATATTGAATTATATAAAAAATTTACTTTAAAGACTGGAATAAAAGTAAATGTAGTATCAGGTAAATCTAATGCATTAGAAAAAAGAATAATTGAAGAAGGCACAGATAGTAAAGCTGATCTTTATATTGTTGCAGATGCTGGAACACTTGGTGCATTTGAAGCTAAAGGAATGCTTCAATCAGGATTAACCTCTAAAATAATCAAATCTGCAGTTCCATATAATTATAGAACATCAAAATGGGTGGGCATAGCCAAGAGAGCGAGAATAATTTACTACGCACCTGAAAGGGTAACAGCTGAAGAACTTTTAGGTTTATCATACGAAAGTTTGGCTAATCCTAAGTGGAAAGGCAGATTGGTAATTAGAAAGTCAAATAATATTTACAATCAATCATTAGTTGCTTCTTTGATTAAAAATAATGGTAAAGAAAAAACAGCTGATTGGGCAAAAGGAATTGTTGCTAACATGGCAAGAACACCTAAAGGAAATGATAGAGCTCAAATTTTAGCAGTTGCTGCAGGAGAGGCTGATATAGCTATAGCAAATACTTATTACTTAGCGTTAATGTTATCTGGTAAAAAAGGAGAGGAACAAAAAGAAGCTGCAAAAAAAGTAAAACCTTTTTTTCCTAATCAAGAAGACCGGGGAACCCATATGAATATAAGTGGTGTAGGACTTGTAAAAAATTCTCCTAATAAAGAAAATGCAATTAAGTTAGTTGAATTCTTATTAAGTGAAGAAGCACAAAAACATATTGTCAATAATACTTTTGAATACCCCATGATCGAAGGTGTTTCTCCTCATCCACTTATTGTAAGTATGGGTTTAGATTTTAAACAAGACTCAAAAACAGAGGTTGTTAATTTTGGTAAAAACCAAACAGATGCATTAGAAGTAATGTTAGCTGCTGGTTGGAAGTAAAATGAGAATTAACACTTGGTATATATCTTCTTTTTTTATTTCTTTAATTGTTGCTATCCCAATAATAACAGTTTTTACAAGTTTCTTTGAAGATACATCTAATTACTTTGAAATTTTAAAAGATACTTTTCTTTTTGAATATATTTCTAATTCTTTAATTTTGTTAATTGGTGTATTATTTTTTACTTTACTAATTGGAGTTGGTTGCGCATATCTTGTTTCCTTTTATGATTTTCCTGGTTCAAAATTTTTTAAATGGGCATTAATTTTATCTTTTGCTGTTCCTGCATATATTTATGCTTATTCGTTAACTGCTTTTTTTGAAAATTATGGAACTTTATATTCAATTATAAAATCATTATTTGGAGAAGGTAATTATAATAAACAGATACCTAAGTTTGATGGAATGTTTGGTGCGATATTGTCAATTTCATTTTCTCTATTTGGATATGTCTATGTTTTAACAAGAGCTTCGTTTCATTACCAATCACAAAATCTTATTGAATTAGGACAAAATTTAGGTTTTTCAAAAAGAAAATCTTTTTTTTCAATTATTTTACCATCTGCAAGACCTGCAATTGTTGCTGGACTTGCTTTAGTTGCCATGGAAACGCTATCAGATTTTGGTGCAGTTTCTTTTTTTGGGATATCAACTCTTACCACTGGGATATACAACTCTTGGATTTCATTTGATGATTTAGTATTTGCTAATCAATTATCATTTTTTTTACTCCTATTCATCTTTGCTTTATTTTTTTTAGAAAATATTTCACGTAAAAAAGCTCAATATCACACACCTTTTAGAGGAGGCATTAAAAGAAAAGCAAAAATAAAATTAAATGACTTACATGCCCTGGGTGCATTTTTAATCTGTTTTGTTGTTTTTTTTCTCAGTTTTATATTTCCAGTTTTACAAATGCTTTATTGGACTATAATTTTTCCCAAAAATTATATTGATCTTAATATTACAAATTTATTATTAAATACCTTTCACCTAGTTTTATTAACTAGTTTAATTTTAATATTTTTTGCTTTTTTATCAAACTATGGAAATAGGGTTACCAGAAGTAAATTGCTAAGTTTTTTATCAACTTTTTCTATTTCTGGTTATGCTATGCCAGGGGTTATTTTAGCTGTGGCCTTTATAACTTTTATTTCTTGGCTTGATAACAACATAGTTAAATTTCTAGATCTAAACTCAATTAAAAAAGTATTTATAGGTTCTATAATGGGTTTAATTATTGTCTACTTTATTAGATTTTACTCATTAGCGTTTAATGGAATTAAAAGTGGTTATGAGAGAATTAATAGATCTATAGATGAAAGTTCATATTTATTAGGTTATTCAAAATTTAAAACTTTTTCAGGAATACACGTTCCTTATTTAAAAAATTCAATTTTTTTAATTGGAATATTAATAACAATAGAAATTATAAAAGAATTACCAATTACTTTAATCTTAAGACCATTTAACTTTGAAACATTTGCAACAACAGCTTATATCTTTGCTTCACAAGATTTACTTGAAGCTGCAGCTGTACCTTCGTTGTTTTTAATTTTGATTGCAAGTTTATTTATTTTAATTACATCTAGATATATATTGAAAGACTAATGACAGATAATTTTTTTGAAATAGAAAATGTTTCTTTTGCTGCTGGTGGTAAAAATAAAGTTAATAATGTTAATCTTTCGATTAAAAAAGAAGGTGATATAGTTTGTGTATTAGGACCTTCAGGAATTGGTAAAACTACAATATTACGAACTATAGCTGGTCTAGAGAAAATAAATAAAGGAAAAATATTTTTAAAAAATAAATTACTATCTTCTAAAGATAACCACGTTGAACCTGAAGATAGAAATATTTCTTTATCGTTTCAAGAAAATAGTCTATTTCCACATTACTCAGTGGAAAAAAATATTGAGCTTGGACTTAATAGAAAATCTGCAAAAAAAAAGAAATTAAATCCAAAAGATGTAATTAGATTTTTAAATTTACAAAAAATTTTAAATAAGTTTCCTCATGAAATAAGTGCTGGGGAGGCCCAAAGAGCAGCTTTAGCTCGATCATTAATTTCACAACCTGATCTATTATTACTTGATGAGCCACTATCAAATGTTGATCAAAGTTTAAAAGAAGAGATACAAGTTGAGCTTAAACAAATTTTAACCAATTTTAAAATTACAACTATAATTGTAACTCATGACTCTTATGAGGCTTTTTATCTAGGAAGTAAGTGCGCGATAATTTTAGATGGTCAAATTAAACAATACGATGATCCATATAATGTTTATCACTTCCCTAATTCTGTTGAAGTAGTAAATTTTTTAAATAGAGGAATATTAATTCCAGCAAAAGTTACTGGAGAAAATTCATTAGAAAATGAGGATCTTGGAACTATCGAAGGAAATTTTATTAAACACTATCCAAAAGGATCGAATGTTAAATTATTACTTCAACCAGAAGATTTAGAACACGACGATAAAAGTAATTTAAAACTTGAGGTAGTAGATAGGAAGTTCAGAGGAACAAACTTCATCTACACACTTAAAACACCAAGCAACACTTTAATTCCTGTATTTGTACATTCCCACCATATTCACCAACATGAAGTGGATGAAAAATTTGGCATTAAAAGACCAATACATATTGATCATATAGTTTGCTTCTAATAAAAATCTTTTAAAAGTATGAAAAGTAATTTTAAAATTTTCTTAAAAGGTATTACCGACGTAAGTCCTTTAATGATTCCAGTAGTACCGTTTGGTCTAATATTTGGTGTTTTGGCTATTGATATTGGGTTTACTCCATTAGAAACAATGGGGATGTCCTTAATAGTTTTTGGAGGTGCTTCTCAAATAGTTCTTTTACAGTTGTTTTCTGGCGGTGCTTCATCTTTAGTTATTATAAGTTCAGTTGGAGCTGTTAATTCAAGACATCTTCTTTATGGAGCAGTGGTTTCTGAACATTTGTCAGATTTAAAATTAATTTGGAAAATTATAATTTCTTATTTCTTAATTGACCAAGCGTTTGCAATATCTAATGAATACTTAAAAAAAAATAAAGAAAGCAATAGATATTTTCATTTAGTTGGTGGTGGAGTGACGTGCTGGGTAATTTGGCAATCAACTACATTTTTAGGAATTATATTGGGTGCAGCTATACCAGAAAAATTAGGACTAAGCTTTGCAGTACCTTTAACTTTTTTGGCTCTTTTAGTTAATGATTTTAGAAAGTTTATAAATGTAATTGTAATAATTATTTCAGGTTTAGTAGCAACGTTAGGATATAATTATATTCCATTTAAAGCTTATATAATAGTCGCAGCTTTAGCAGGTTTGTTTTCAGCAATGATATTAACAAAGATGATAAAAAAATAATGAGTAATTGGACTTTAATAATTTATTGTGGATTAATTACTTATCTCACAAGATTTTCAATGATAGCGTTGATTAAAAAAGAAATGTTTAATGACAGAATAAGAGAAGTTTTATCTTATGTTCCTTCTGCCATATTTCCAGCAATTATATTTCCAGCTATATTTCTAGATAACTCAGGATCATTTCTAATAGAGAATAACCCAAAGATTATTGCTGCAATAATTGCAACTGCAGTAGGTATTTTTTCAAGAAGCATTATAGCAACAATTTTTTTTGGATTAGCAGCATATTGGTCGATTATATTTATATAATAGGGCTAAATATATTGTTGCGTTTGATTAATTTTAAATGATAAGCTTTTATTTTTAAATACAACAGAGAGGAAATAATGAGAATACTAAAAAGCACACTTGTAGCTGGATTAATCTCTATATTTGTTTCTTTTTCAAGTTTCGCGGAAAAAGTAAAAATAGGAGATCCAGGTTGGACTGGTGCAACTGCTATCGCAAATTTATTAGCTGCAGTAGTTACAGATAAAATGGGTGGAGAAGCAGAACTTGTTCCAGGTAACAATACTGCAATCTACGGAGCAATTGACAGAAGTAAAGGTGAAATAGAAGTTCATCCAGATATCTGGTTACCAAATCAACAAGCTTATACTAATGATTTAGTTCCAAAAGGAACTTTAAAATTAAGTAGCAAACCTTATGAAGGAAACCAAGGTTATTGTGTTTCGCAACAGTTTGCAAAAAAAATGAATATCACTGCAATTGAAGACTTAGGTAGACCTGAAGTTGTTAAAGCAATGGATAGCGATGGTAATGGTAAAGGTGAGTTTTGGATTGGAGCGGACGGTTGGGCATCAGCAAATGTTAACCAAGTTAAATTAAGAGATTATGGTTTATATGATGCTGGTATTGAACCAATAAGAGCTGCCGAAGCAGTTAAAAATGCAAGAGTTCTTGACTCTATTAAAAAAGGTGAAGGATATGCATTCTATTGTTACAAACCACATGCAATTTGGGGAATGGCAGATGTAGTTATGTTGGAAGAGCCAAAATTCGATCCAGCTAAATACAAAATGGTTCAACCAAAAGAAGATGCAGACTGGTATAACAAATCATATGTAGCTTCAAAAGATGCACTTAAACAAATTCAAATTGGTTGGGGTACATCTTTAGAAAAAAAATCACCAGCAATTGTAGAATTCTTTAAGAATTTTCAATTAACAGCAGATGATGTTTCGTCTATGGCTTATGCAATTTCAGTTGAGAAAAAAGATCCAGCTGATGTAGCTAGAGCTTGGATGAAAGCAAATAAATCAACTGTTGATGGTTGGTTAGGGCTTTAGTCTAAATTTAATTATATATACTCGGCAATTAATTATTGCCGAGTATATTTTCCACAATAAAAGATTAAAATGGATTCATCGAGTTCAGCAATTAAGATTGAAAATGTTTGGAAAGTATTTGGCAATACTTCAAAAATAGCATTAGATGCAATTCAAAATGATAAAATTTCAAAAGCTGAAGCATTAGAAAAATATAATTCAGTAATTGGTGTTTCGGATGTTACTTTTGACGTAAAGCAGGGTGAAATATTTTGTGTGATGGGACTTTCCGGCAGTGGAAAGTCAACTTTAGTCAGACATATCAATAGACTTTTAGAACCAACTTCTGGAAAAATACTAATTAATAATCAAGACGTAATGGCTCTTAATAGAGAAGATTTGCAAGAATTAAGAAATAAAAAAATAGGTATGGTTTTTCAAAACTTTGCCTTAATGCCCCATAGATCTGTAGTAGATAATATAGCAATGCCTCTTGAAATAAGAGGTGTAAGTAAAAATGATAGATTGGATGCTGCAAATAAAATTTTAGATATTGTTGAGTTACAAGGTTGGGGTAATAAATTTGCACATGAATTATCAGGTGGCATGCAGCAAAGAGTTGGTCTTGCAAGAGCACTTGCAGCAGATCCAGAATTTCTCTTAATGGACGAACCTTTCAGTGCATTAGACCCACTGATCAGAAGACAACTTCAATCAGAGTTTATAAAACTTTCAAAACAGATGAAAAAAACAACTGTTTTTATCACTCATGATCTGGATGAGGCTGTAAGAGTTGGTCATAGAATTGCAATTATGAGAGATGGTAAAGTAATTCAAATTGGCACGCCTGAAGAAATAGTGATTAGTCCTGCAGATGAATATGTAGCAGATTTTGTAAAAGGCATTTCTCGATTAAAAGTTGTTCAAGCTAAATCAATTATGCAATCTGTAGAAGCTTATGAAAAGAAAAATGGTAAATTATGGGATGATCTTGAAAGTGTTCAAGAAAATGAATTATTAAGTAGAGTTATAGAAAAATCAAAATCAAAAGATAAACCTTTAGTTGTCAGAAATTCTAATAGCCAAGTCATTGGTGCAATTACCCAAGCAGATCTTTTAAAAGCAGTTGTTGAGGGTGGTGATGAATAATAAATTAACTAACAATCCATCAAGAGCAGAGTTGATTACAGATTTTGTTAAAACAAATCCTAATTACTATATAGAGCAGTTTCAAAAAATAGGTAGTAAGCCTTCATTTTCATTTTCTTTTAATTTATATGCAGCAATTTTTGGACCTATATGGTTTGGAATAAGAAATATTTGGAATTGGGCTCTTACGTTTTTGATTATAGAAACTTTTGCTGTGGTTCAAATTATAAGAGGTTTATTTGGAAATATTACAGCTGATGCCATTCAAAAGATTGAACAAGTTCAATCCACGATAGCTTTTAGAAATCAACAATTAGAAGCCGCTATAACAAACAATCCAGATAAAGTGGATGTTTATAAAAGAAACATCAAGTCATTAGAAGATGCAATGCAAGGTTATATTAATGAAGTTGATAGAATTGAAGCCTCAGCGATTTGGATTACTATTTTTGGAATAGCTTTATTAGTTTCAATTAAAATAATTCAAGGAATTATAGCAAATTCTAAATTAGAAAAAAGATATTCAGAGTGGTTGTCTGATAAAACTATCAGTCCAGGAATGCAAATTAAGAATTATATTTTGAGTAGCATTTTTACATCAGTAATCATGTTTTTTTCTGTAGTCCATTATAGCTTTCCAGGTCTAATTACAATTATGAATGAATTTCCAACACATCCTGAAATTAGATTAACATCTATTAGTTGGGTTGAAAAAATATTTAATTATGCTGTTATTAAAGGAGATGCATTATTTACAGCGATCACAATCGGTATTCGTTCTGTTTTAGATTTTCTAGAATTGTTATTTGTTAAAACACCTTGGATAGTTATTATAACAACAATAGTTATTCTAACTGGATTGTCCGCAGGACCAAGAGCTGCAATTTATTCTGCTGGATTTTTATGTTACATGGGTTTTTTAGGTTTTTGGGTTAAAGCAATGACCACTCTAGCTTTACTTGGTACAGCAGCAATTTTAAGTATAGCAATTGGAATACCTCTTGGAATTTTTTGTGCAAGACGACAGAGATTTTATTCGATGATACGTCCAATTATGGACTTTATGCAAACAATGCCAGCTTTTGTATTTATGATTCCAGTTATTGCTTTTTTTGGAACAGGAAAGGTTGCTGCAGTTATAATTACAATGATATTTGGAGGAACACCTGTTGTTAGATTAACAGTACTTGGATTAAGAGGAGTGCCAGAAACTATTAGAGAAGCTGCAATAGCGTATGGAGCAAGTAAATGGTATCTACTAAGAAAAGTTGATTTACCTTTAGCAACTCCTTCGATATTAGCAGGTGTAAACCAAACTGTTATGTTGAGTTTAGCCATGGTAGTAGTTGCATCTTTAATTGGTGCTAAAGGTTTAGGGCAAGATGTTTTAGAGGCTCTACAATATGCCAATGTAGGGCAGGGTATTCTTGCTGGTGTTGCTATTTTATTTGTCGCATTAATCTTAGATAGGGTTGTTCAAGGAAAAAAAAGAGTTTAAGAATAATCATGAAAAAAATAATTATATTAGTTTTTTTTGTATTCGCATTTAGTGCTAGTGCAATGGAAAAAGAAACAACTTTTAATAAAGAGTTATTTGATAAAGCGCAATCAGATGGCAAAGTTGTTGTGGTAAGTTCGTGGATTAAATATTGCACTTCTTGTGCTAGTCAAATGAAGGTTTTAGATAAAGCTAAAAATGATTTTGATAATATTGAATACTTTAAATTTGATGTAACAAATAAAGAAATTGCGCAAATGTTTGATGTACAATATCAAACAACACTTTTGATTTTTAAAGATAATAAAGAAGTTTACAGAAGCATTGGCGAAACATCTAAAGATCTAATTTACAAAGCTATTCAATCTTCAATTTAGATTTAAGCTCCTAAGTTGATATTTCTTGAAACATTGAATTCAAGTTCTGTAGGTTTTTTAATATTTAGATTATTCATTATATCTATATACTGATCTACACTATTAACTTGCAATCTCGGATTTTGTTTTTTTTCTTTTCCAATAGTACTAACTTTTTCACCCTTATAATCATGAGCAGGATATAAAAGAGTTTCTTCTGGTAATTTTAAAAGTTTGTTAAATATTGAATTATAAGCATCTTTTGCGCTGCCATTTTGAAAATCTGTTCTACCAGTTCCATTAATTAATAATGTGTCACCAGAGAAAAGGTAATTGTTCATTAAAAAACTATAACTATCAGAAGTATGTCCTGGTGTGTACATTGCTCTAATTTTTAGATTATCTAAATTTATATATTCGTCATCTTTTACTTTAATTTCCACTGAGTCTGCTGGAGTATGATCACCCATGATTGTTGAACATTTTGTAATATCTTTAAGTTTAGACGCTCCTGTTACATGATCTGCATGAATATGGGTATCAATAACTTTTACTAATTTTAAATCTAGTTCTTTTAGTACATTTATATATTCAGCAACATTTTCTATAACTGGATCGACAATTAAAGCCTCTCTACCTTTAGCTGAGGCAATTAAGTATGTGTAAGTTGAGGATTTTTTATCAAATAACTGTTTAAATATCATAATTAATTATTATCATAAAACTATGAACAGCTCTACTCTTGACTGGAATTGTAAACACACCTGGAAAAAAAGCGCCCACAATACTGCCTGGTGTTTGTTAGGGTGTAGTATCGGTGATTTTGGAACTATTTTATTTTTTCAATTGACCAAAATTCCATTCCCAGTTTTAGGGATTATGACATTAGCTATAATTAATGGTTTAATCACAAGTATTGTTTTAGAAACAATAGTTTTAATGAAACAAAGTTTAGATTTTTCAAAAGCTTTTAAGACCGCAATAGGAATGAGCTTCATCTCAATGATTAGCATGGAAGTTGCAATGAATTTAACTGATTATTTTTTAACAGGTGGAGCTATTTTAACTTGGTGGGTAGTTCCAATTATGCTTATAGCTGGGTTTATAACCCCTTGGCCATACAACTATTGGAGACTTAAAAAATTTGGTATCACGTGTCATTAAGAAACTGGGACAATAAAACCTGGCTCTCATCGAATAAATATATCCAATCATTTAATAACTTTTTATTAAAACAAATCAAATTAGACAAAAATTCTCAAATTTTAGATATTGGATGTGGAAGAGGTAAAATATTAGGTTCTTTATCTTCAAAATTAAAATTAAAAAATAAGCCTTTAGGAATTGATATTGAAAGACATTTAGATAGAGACAAAAGAATTAGTTTTAAAAAAGTTGATGCAACAAAGTATTTAAAAAAGAATAAAAAAAAGTTTGATTTAATCTTAATTAAGCAAACAATTCATTTATTACAATTTAAAGAAATAAAAAGATTACTTATTTTGTGCAAAGAAACACTTAATCCTGGGGGAAAAATAATAATATTCTCATTAAATACAAATCATAATGAAATTCCTTCCTTTTTATCAATGAAAAGAAAATTAAATGAATCATTAAATAGAGATAAAAAAATAATTAAATTTATATTAAATCTAAATTTTAAAACCTTAACCAAAAAATTTGCATTTAAGGTAAAAATAACAAAAAAAAAATATATTCAGATGATTGAGAACAGGTACATTTCAGTACTGTTAAGTTTTAAATCTAGGGAAATTAATAAAGGTATTAAGGAAATTAATCATAAATTTAAAAAAAATTTAACCTTTAATGACAAACTAATTTGTCTTATTTTAAATAAATAGTTTTTTAAGGGTTCGCTCTTTCGTTCTACAACCAAAAGAGCTCCCTTTAAGTCGCCTTTTTGGCATTTAAGTCCGAATGGACTTCAAGTTTTTTGTTTTTGTTTTTATGAAATATTAAGCTACCCAGCTAAGTGTCAGGTGGCATTAGATTCATTAAAACTACCTCCTTAATTTGAAAATAAATTTTGCAAAGGCTGTATTCAAGAAATATATTTTGTTTTCATTCAAATAAATATCTTGAATACAACCTGGCTGTTTAATATTATACGCACATCTTAAAAAAATTCACTTTTTAATAGAAATTTTAAAATTGCATTAGGTTTTAATATCTATATTCTTTAAGTATGAAATACGTAACCGGATTAATAGATTTAATTATCAGTTTAGTAATTTCTACAATAATTATTTATGGAATAAATATTATTGCAGGATTTGCAGGTGCAGATTATTTATTCACGCACGGAGAAACTTTTGTAATTTGGATATTAATGGCGATATTAGTAAATAATTGTTTTAATAAATAATTCTAAACATCAAATTTTCTTTTAAGATGTTTAAGTTTTCCTTCTGTGCTGTCATAATCAATGTAACATCCTTGTAAAAAACGATTACCTTCATTAGCATTATATTCTGTTCTACCATGGAGCAGCCTGTGATTATCCATCATTAATAAATCACCTGGTTTTAATTTAAATTCAATTCTAAATTTTTCTGAATTATACATTTCAGATATTTTATTTCTTGCAGAATAATATAGTTCTAATTTTTCTTTTTCCATTAAAGGAACAAAATCTAATCTTGGGCTAAATCTTACTTGTTTAAATCTATTATTTTCATCTAATTTTATCATCTCTGCCCAATCTTCTAGAACAACATTTTGGTCAATGAATTGAAATCTAACTTTAATCTCGGTCAATATTTTATAATAATCAGGGTAGTTTTTTTTTAATTCTTCTGTTACCGCTAAACCATCTACTAGTGTAGATTGGCCACCATTAACTTCATTTTCAATACAATGAAGTATTTGTATACATGGAACTGGTTTTCTATATGGATTATCAGTGTGAGGAGCTAAAGGTAAAGACGTATAAGCAAGATCATTTGGATTAGGCTTTGATTTTACATTAAAATATTCTCCAAAATTTGTAGGTCTAATACTGCCAATTGAATTTGCAAAGTTAACAATAAAATTATTTTGAGTTGGAACATCTTCAAAAATTACAAAACCGTATTTATAAAAATCTAATAGTGACTCATACATTTTTTTTTCTTCAAAAAAATTATGAGAAAATTTAAATTTATTAGTTATTTTAAAATTTGAGTCCCAACTTATTTTATTAATAAAATATAGTTCATTGTCTTTTTCAAATTCTTTAAGAATATTTTCTATGATCAGTTTGGCATGAGCGCCATCTTTAAAAGTTACCTCAAGAAACTCTTCTGACATTTTTAATTTTGTTATTTCAGTATTGTTTGAGAGCATGGTTGGATCAAATAATCTTTGTTGAGTTTTTTGATCTAAAAATTCCTTACTATTAACTCTTTCTCTAAGCCAGAATGGATGTATCTCTTTTTTTGAGCCTTGTTTTTCAAAAAAGACTTTATTATCTGTTAATTCAATTTTCATATAATATTAGGAGAATTATTTAAAATTTTACTTTAATCAATAGAAATTAAATAGTATTAGTCCTATGTGTCGATATTAAATTCATCAGATTTTAAAAGATATTCCAAGTTTGTTGATAGCTTAGCTAAAAAACTAACTAATTTTTATTACTCTAAATTGAATAGAACTTTTAAAATTTCAAATAAACTTAAGGGTAGAGGGTATGATCCAGTTACAACCTCTGACAAAGCATTTGAAAAGTTTATAAGAAAAGAAATCAACAAAAAATTTCCTAATCACCAAGTCATTGGAGAAGAATTTGGTCATAAGAAAACTCGAAGTGAATTTACTTGGGTGATTGATCCAATAGATGGGACAAGATCATATGTTATTGGTAATCCAACTTGGAGTAATTTAATTTCTTTAAATTATAAAGGTGTTCCAGTTGTTGGACTTGCAAATTATCCAGTTCTTAAAAAATATTATTACAATGCTTCAGATAAAATTGCTTACGTTGTAGATCAAGGAAAAAAACGAAAAATAAAAGTTAATAAAAAAGTTACATTTAAAGATATCAAAATGTCAGCTGCCTTTCATGGAATGTTATCTCTTAATAAGCAAAAGAAGATACCTAAAATTTTAAAATTGATGCAATTTCCATGTGCGGATGCTTTAAGTTATTCACATCTTGCAGAAGGTAAAGTTGATGTTGTTTTACAATGTGGAAATAAAATTTGGGATATTCATCCACTAATACCAATTATCAAAGCAGCTGGAGGGATAGTTAGCACTTGGAAAAATGCTGATGCTGTTAAAGCAGGGAATATAGTCGCTTCTGCGAATAAAGGTGTTCAAAATAAAATTTTAAAAATTTTAAAACCAGTTACTAAGTAGTTTTACCAAAAGTATTCAAAAGAATTACACCTACAATAATTAAAGCTATACCAATTACCCCATAAATATTTGGTATTTGATTATATTTAAAAACACCAAATAATGTTACTGCTGTAATTGTAAGTCCACCGTATGTTGCGTAAGTAAAACCAACTGGAATTATATTCATTGCTTTGGATAAACAAAAAATACAAGCAACTATTGAAACAATACAAAAGATAGTTGGTCCAATATTAGTAAATCCGTTAGTTGATTTTAAAAAACCATTAGATGTTATTCCTAAAATAATACCTAATAGTAAAAAAATATATCCAGAAAAATTACTCATATTTAACGTTATGATTATTTGGTTATTTTATCTACAAATTTTTGAACCAAAGGAGCTACAACAGTAGTGGCTATCATAGCCACAGGCAAACTAACTGACCAAGCTTTTAAAAATCTTTTGATATAAAGTTCATCATATCCAGTGTTTACATAGGTAATAATCAAAGTCATTAAAAGGCTCATTCCTAAACCCATAAAGAAAATGAATAATATATTAGAATATTTTTTATCGATCATATAATTGTAAAATATTAATTAGTTTTTCCTAAAAGATTTACTATTAACACACCTGAGATAATTAAAACAAGACCCACTGTAGTAAAAAGATCTGGCATTTGATTAAATTTATAAATACCAACTAAAGTAGTTGCAATAATACATAGTCCCGCAAATGATGCATAAGTTACTCCAACAGGGATTGATTTCATAACTATGGAAAGAGTATACATACATCCAACAATAGTTATTGCGGTAAGGAGGCTTGGAATTAATAAAGCAAATCCTTGTGCACTTTTTGCAAAACCATTTGCTGCAGTGCCTAATATAACTGCAATAATTAAAATAATATAAGCTGTAAAATTTCCCACAATAAAAGCTTACACTTTATTTTGGTAATTTAGTAGCCCCTGTTTCTTGGTAAGCAACCTTACCATCTTTAAATTTATAGTAAGACATGACAGCTTCTTTATTTCCATCATTAAAAGTTACCATTGCGTGCTCAAATCCTATTTCATCATTTTCGAAAAGAACTCTGACATTACTTTTCTTAACATCTTTCATTCCAACCCAACCAACTACATCTTTCTTAGTTAAACTTTTACCATTTGAATGCATTAAGAATTGATAATCATCATGAATTAATTGTTCAGCACCTGCTGTATCACCGTCATTTACTATTTTTGACATTTTTTCTATTATTGACATTATTTTCCTTACTTATTTAAACGTAAATTTTATCTGCTAAACCGTAACAAAGTACAGCACTTAAAATAGTATGCGCTAATGGGCCATAAATTGCTTCATCCGAAGTTTTATCTGTATGTCCAAGTTTATTTATTTTAGTATTATAAAAACCAACAATAAAAGCACATAGGTTTTGTAAAAATACTAAATTAAAGAATGCCCAAGTAGCTTCTAAGCCGTTAGGTCTTATAAAGCCGACATAGATTGCCATTAAGGTTGAACCGATAAAAAAACACCCAAAAAATCTAACTACACCTGCGCCTGTAGCATCGATCCCATATTTATTCAAAAAAGTTTGAGTTTGGACAACACATCTAAATCCATAAAAAGCATAACCTATAAAATGAATTATAAAAATTGCTAAGTAAAATATTCCACCAAATTTATCTATCATTACTATTTCCTTTATCCTTTGTATTGTTCAAGGAGATCATCTCCCATTGGAGTTGTAACTGAATTAGCTAAATCTACCCCAGCAGCTGCTCTTTCTTTATGAAGCTCATCATCAGCCTTAAAACCTTCAAGACCTTCCATGGTATCAAATCTAATTATTGCAGTGATTTTAGTTCCATCACCTTTTTCAGATCCTGCATAAAGAAATGTCATTCCATATTTTTTGATTTTTTCTGAATTGCTTTGAACCATTGCTTTCCATTTAGCAAAAGTTTCTATTGGTCCTTCTATTTTTACTATCATTTTTATCTCCTTGTTTATTAATATTTAATATAAAGTTTGAATTACTTTTTTGACTTTTTCAGCTCCGTTAGGAACTAAAGCTTCTACAAATGAATGACATTTATCAGTTTTAGCTTTGTCATATTTTGATCCATAATGTTTATCTACTGCCTTATTAACTCCTTCATCCCAATCTTTTTCAGGAATACCTATTTCAATAGCATAAGCTTTTAGAACTTTTACAGTTGATATAGATTTTTCTTTCATACTGTATTCAAACTCCTCCCCTGATGGAAGAAAGTAGTTAGCCATATAAATACCTACGCAATCCCAAGCTTTCGATTTGTCGTTGTCATTCATACCAGCCAATGATGAAGTAGATATTAGAATTGCCACGCAGTAAGTAGCAAATATATTTAAAGTTTTTTTTAGCATATGATCTCCTTATCTGCTTAATAAAGATCTCCGCTAATCTTTATTTAATTTTAAGATTAATTAAATATAAAATAAAAAAGTAACAGTATTGTTACATGATTGCTATGCGATATTATAACCAGCTAGGAATAGGTAAGTTTTTTTCTTTTAAAAAGGATTTATTAAACATCTTAGAGTTGTATTTATCTGACTTATCGCAAAGAATAGTAACAATAGTTTTTCCTGGACCCAATTCTTTTCCAAGTTTAATTGCCCCTGCAATATTTATCCCACAACTTGTCCCTAAGCTTAACCCTTCATTTTGAATTAGATCATAAAGAATAGGTAGAGCTTCGTGATCATCAATTGAAAAAGCACCATCAATTTTAGCATTTTCAAAATTTTTAGTAATCCTACTTGAGCCGATTCCTTCAGTAATTGAATTTCCCTCAGATTTTAATTCACCATTTTTTATATAATTATAAAGAGCAGAACCTTTTGGATCTGATAAATAAATCTTTATATCTTTATTTTTTTCTTTAAGAGCATTACTAACCCCTGAAATAGTT